>Ga0256407_10012804_pt1 | contig 11337 bp, 9 predicted proteins | sample RumenRJG_04DNA_FD_193489 | JGI IMG/M metagenome (GOLD analysis project Ga0256407, IMG submission 193489) | Bovine rumen microbial communities from Lethbridge, Alberta, Canada - RJG_04 | ecosystem: Host-associated > Mammals > Digestive system > Stomach > Rumen | place: Canada: Alberta | collected... | reverse complement strand
AGAGTAAACCTCAGTATCGAGCACGAGGATATTTACATCTTCGCCAGAAGCGATGACGTGGTCGAGACCGCCGTAACCGATATCGTAAGAAGCACCGTCACCACCGATGATCCACTGTGAACGCTTCACCAGATAGTGGTCGAGTGTCTGCAGTTCCTGGTTGACGGGGCAGCCGGCGGCAGCAGCGGCACGGATGGCAGCACGCAACTTCGGAGCAATCTCCTTAGTCTTGTCGGCATCGTCCTTGTTGTCGATCCACTCCTTAGCCAGAGCCTTGTACTCGTCGGTAGCCTTCGGATTCTCGCAAGCCTCGCAGAGCAGCTTGGCCACGCGCTCCTTCATCTTCTTATTACCAAGAGCCATACCGAGACCGAACTCGCAGAAGTCCTCGAACAGAGAGTTGTTGAAGCAGGGACCCTGACCCTTCTCGTTCTTGGTGTAAGGAGTAGAAGGAATAGAAGCAGAGTAGATAGAAGAGCAACCGGTAGCGTTGGCAATCATCTGACGGTCACCGAAGAGCTGAGAGATGATCTTCACGTAAGGAGTCTCACCGCAACCAGAGCAAGCGCCTGAGAACTCGAACAGCGGCTATAATATATAAATAAGGTGAAGATTTTAGCTATTTATTCGATAATCTAAGAAAAAAACACTACTTTTGCACTCAAATAACAAAACTGACCATATATGGAACTTAAGATTCGCAATGTCAATAAGATAAAGTCTGCCGATATACAGTTAAATGGATTGACTGTGATTGTCGGTGAAAATGATTCTGGAAAGAGTACTGTTGGGCGTGTACTTTTTTCTGCCATTAAGGCATTGGTTAACACGAAAGTAAGTAGTGATAAAAAACGTGATGACTTATTACGGAAACATGTTCAGTCTTTTTATCGTCGATTAGCCAGTGTTGGTATTGGTTTCTCTATTGCAGCCAGAAAGAATGAATCAGAATTTCCACGAAATATCGGTGAGTTTATATCTGAGATTAAGGATTCTTCATCTGTGGAAGAATACATAAAGCAGAAGGAGATAGCAGTTGACCAATTAGAGACGACACCTCGTGTTAAGTCCTTAATGAAAGACGATTTGTACAGAATAGGTATCTGTATGACAGAAACGAATAATCGTGCAGCCAAACTATATACGGAGTTTCAATACCTATTAGAATCAGAATTTCTGAATCAGTTTTCAGGCAGAGAAGATGAGCAAATATTTATAGATATTTTGGCTGAAAACAAGCAAACATCATATTTCCGATTTACGTCTAACGGTAAAGCGGCAGAGGCTCGATGTGAAGATGAGGAATCTTTAGAAGATATTACATATGTAGAATCTCCTTTATATCTTCATATATTAGACTCTTTGATGTTTGCCGGAACATATCGGGAAGTTGATAAGAAGAGACGAAGCATAGTGCCTATGATTCCATATCATATCAAGGACTTTGCGCAAAAGATGAATTCCTCGCGTTCTTATTTTAGCCAGCAAAGTTTGTTCAATGATAATTCTATTCAGACGAACGAAATTATAGGTGGTTCATTTAGTTATGATGAAAGTAGGCGTTCTATTATTTTCAGGAAAAAGGATATGGCCATCCTTCCTATCAACGTGGCTTCTGGTATCAAAAGTTTTGGCGTTTTGCAAATGTTGTTGGATGGCGAATATATTGATGCCAATAGGCCTTTGATATGGGATGAGCCGGAGAACCATTTACATCCAGAATGGCAGGTTGAGTTTGCAAAGGTTCTTGTACAGATGTATAAGTCAGGAAAGCCTATTATCATAACTACTCATAGTCCATATTTCCTTCAGGCCATTCGTTATTTCTCAGCAAAAGAAAAGGCTGAAGACTTTGTAACCTATTATATGGCACAACCTACGGAAGATGGTTTTGTGGAAATGGAGGATGTCACTAACGACTTAAATAAAGTGTTCAAGAAGTTGGCAGCACCATTGACAGGAGTAATGAATATTGATGCAGCACGTCAGGGAATAGACTTATGATAACTAATCCTGCCGATTTATATTCGAAGTTCCTTTCCGACTATAAGTTGCCGGAACAGATACTTTGCAATTTGCATAAACCCTGCAATAATGCAACAGGACATCGTTGTACCACTGTCTTAACCCATAAAGTGATAAACTTTGATGATGTGAAGACTGAATACCAGCGTGGTAAGAAAGGACCTCAGAAGGCGTCTGTTGATGGTTTTACCTACAAAAGCAAATTGTTTTGTTTCGTTGAGTTAAAGGGATGGGCGGACTTCCTTACATTCCACACAAATCCTGATACATTGAAAACGGAAATCAAGGAACAGACAGATAAGTACGACCTCAATAAGAAACTAACAGACAGTATGCTCATCTGTAAAGACATTGCATCTAATCCGGAACTATTCAAAGACAATTCTATAGCTTTCATTCTTGTGACTGACATTGATGTTGTCGAAGATGGAACAATGGAACTTTATTCTGACTTGATGAGTTTAGCAGAGACATCTACTACCTGGAAAACAATATGTAATCAAGAGTTGAAAGGTAAATTGTCTTCTCTTCCTACAAATATCAATACATATTATATTAAGTGCCAGATGTTTGATGAAACTATCTCAAAATTGTAAATCGAAATGCGAAATAATGATACCCGCCCACTCACTCTTGCCGACATCTTTCTGGAGGTACTGGAACAAAGGTCTAATGATGAAAGCCAGAAAGCTTATATTCGGAAAGTGAAAACGCTAATGGATGTGCCTGAGTGCGCTGAATATCTTAGCTTTGGCTTGATGAATAATGCATTGGGACATCCTGCTCCTATCGCTGCAAGTACCATTGACAAAGCGATTGATTGCATAACTCATTTCTATGAAGACAATATAGAGGAGAATCAAGAGTTGACAAGAGAAGAGAAAGGAGTACAAAAAGCACTGATGAAGGGATTTATGAACGAGTATCAAGAAGCGATTAAGGAGGCAATCACTTCGAAGAATTTGTTGTTGTGAACTTCTTTGCAGATGCTCAAATTGATATTTCTTTTTGACAATAACGATTCATATAAAAGAAATCATGGGTAATGTCTAAAAGAGAACAAAATAGAACTAAATAGTATTGTTTACAATATTGTATTTAGGATTGCTTTTTACTCGAGCATATTTTATGTAAAACTTTGTACCGTCTGCCAATTCAGGATGTACTAATTCTGATATTTCAATTGTGTTCATCAGTTTAGACACAATCGGATTTTGTTTTATAAATTCTGTGAATTTAGACGAGAATTCATCTACATTTTTATAAATCAGTTGAGCAGCTTTTATAGTATCACCCTCTTTGCCAGCAGAACGCATCGTTATTAATCCCGTGGCAAAGTAGCTCAAAAAAGAATGCGAGTCTGTGATATACACATCATCTATTTGAATGTTTGTATATAATGGGAAGTTTGTTATTACAACTGGTACTATTTCTTTTTTTGAGTAATCACCAATATGTTTTGCAAACACTTTAGGGTTTTCTGCGGCATATTTCGCTTTACGTTTGATTTGCCGACATCCTTTCTGTAAAACAGAATAATAGTTGGAATGATCATAAGGCTCTAAAGGATATTTGATACACTTTACTTCGCATAAAATAACAATTTCTTTAAGATTAACGATTAAATCAATCTCCTCAAAATCTCCAACATTTCGTTCATACTTCCGTGAAGGAATAATTTGTATGAAAAACTCTTTATTTTGACTTGTCTCCAATAGTCTCTTATACAAATAACTCTCAAATTGATATCCACGTTCATCCATGTTTAGTCCTCCTTGTTCCAGAAAGGAATCAATAATAACATACGGAACTGCAAATGCTAAAGGATAGAATATCAAAGCATAATCTTGGTCGCAGGGGTACAAAGGATGACGCCATATATTATTAGGCTTTTCCCAAGAGGCTTCAACTGCATGTAATATAGTTTCAACTTTTGACTTTGTAAATTTTGTCATTTGTGTTATAGAATCTATTAAATGCTGTTTTCCTATAAATACAGGAATTTTATCAAAATCAGATTGTTTAGAAATTGAAAATTCACAATTTCCATATTCAACGAAATATCTGGCAATATATTGTAAGACGGTGAAGATGCATAAGGCATCATTGACAGTAATATTTTTCATCTTTGGCATGGGAACATTATTTAGAAAGTCATAATAGCATTTGGTCGCAACTTCAAACTCCGTTGCGATATCTTTTAAAAGTTCGTTCTTCCCTTGCCCAAACTTAAGAGTAATTCGTGCATTGTTTATTTCTACTTTTTTGATTCGTCTATCCGTATAAGATAGGCCAAAAAGAGAATTTTGCCCTTTCGCCCTCATGAACTGACCGAATATGTGTTGGTTCATAATGATTTGGCCAAGTTTTTGATATTTGAGTTTCTGTAGGTCTATATAGTTAAATTCTATTCTTCTTTTACCTTTATCTGTTTTAGTTACTTTAATAAAGCCACCATCATACAAAACCTCATCATAATCAGTTTTCAATACTTGAAGTGCTTGGCCCGTAAAATACATTGTTTGGAGATAACTAATATATTTCTCATCGTCAACAGTGACTTTTATTTGTTTTTCTCCAGAAAAATAGCGAAGATAGTTTAATATTAATCCTACAGAATCAGTACAACCTTCCAACACAGACTGTGCCGGGATTTTCCCTACACGTTTATCTATAGAGTCTATATCATAACTTGATAACGTTGCAAACAATTGTTGTGGTTCTTCTGTCTCTTTTTCTTGTATTTGTTTCTTATGTTGATAATTGATAGAAATGACGTCATGATTAACTATTGCGATAAGGTCTCGTATTATCACTGAAACAGGATTACACAGCAAGGTTTTTAACTTTTTCAATTCCGAATATCCATCATTAAAAATTTCATTAAGCAGGATGGAAACATCATAAAAATCTTTATATAAACGATCAAATTCTTCGTCTTGCCCTTCTGCTATATTGCATTTCTCACATGTCTTTTTAATTTCATTTGCGTCAAAAACAGATGAGAATGGTCTAATTCCTTTATGCGTAGGCTTTTTTAACTCCTCTTTTAATCCTATAAATATTTTCTCTGATTCTTTCATACCAATATATTTTTCACAAAAGTACAAAAATATTTCGAATAAAAAATGGATTTTGGAAAAAAGAATATAAATAGATAATAGATTTAATGATATAATAGAAAAGGGATTGTTTTTCAAATTTGTTTTATCAAATTCGGCAAGCAAAGTTTTCATCCTTTGCTTGCCGAATTCTTTGATGTTATGTACTTCGACTTACCCTTCGAGTTCTCCGGGAGGATTGTCGTTGCCGCTGTTTCCGTTGCCGCCAGAGCCACTATCACCACCGCCGTTCTCTCCGCCAGTGTCGCCACCGTCGGTGATGTCCTCGTCCTCGACGACGGCACCAGTACGCTCGTCAATCTTCTGCCAACTCACCTGACTGGCAAACTCCTGACTGAACTTGATGCTGACCGACGCACCCAGACGGCTCTTGCCCTTGTTGGCAGTCACCATCTTGGCCGTGGCCACCACCTTCACCGTGCCATCCTGATTCTTCGTATCTTTCACCGAGACGTTCAGGTTCGGATAAACCGTAATAAACTGCTCGCCCACAGGAACACGGAAGCCTTTCAGCACGTTCGACTGCACCGTCTTCATATACTCTGAAACCGCAGCCTTCATAATTGAAGGCTCAATGCTGGTGTTACGACAAGCCTCCTCACAAAGTTCATTGAAGGTCAATGTACCATTTGGTAATCGGCAAAAGCCGCTTGCAAGGCAAGAACCGGCACGGCATAGAAACTGTGAGTTCCAACCTTAGGACGATTGGTACTCACCATCGTCTTCTCTTTAGCATAATACTTCACTTTAGCCATAATCTTTAAGGTATTTAAGTTGTTATCCTGAAAACATTACCCGAAAGGTCGCTCGTAGTGGGGCTTTTTGAGTTAGTGGGTAACTCTATTGTGGTTAGTGGGCAAGTCTCTTAGAGTTAGTGGGTAACTCGAAATGGGCTGCTTTTGATTACCGAACTACTTTCCGTCCCAACTATCTTTTTCCTTCCTTTGATGTTCTGGGTGCGAAGATAGGGCATTATTCCATACATTGCACTCTTTTTATAGCCAAAAGATGTGAAAAACAATTTGTTTTTGCACTTTTTGGATGATTTCTACTCAAAACTCAATAAAATTAAGTAAATTTGTACCCACTATCAGTGTACAAAAGCAATATCAATGTCAAAAAGGAAACCTTTGGGCTATTGGACTTATGATAGATGCTTTGCTGAGGCAAAGAAATATAAGTTAAAGGCAGATTTCAAGAAAAATGCTGCCGGAGCTTATGATGCAGCAAAGGACAAAGGATGGTTGGCAGAATACACTTGGCTTGAAAATCGACCCTTAAAATGGACTTACGAAACTTGTTTTGAAGAAGCAAAAAAGTATAAAATTCGTTCAGATTTTAGTAAAGGTGCAGGTGCAGCATATAGAATTGCGCTCAACAATGGATGGTTGAATGAGTATTCTTGGTTTGAGGAAGTACAAAAGCCTGGTGGCTATTGGAATTATGACACGTGTTATGAAGAGGCAAAAAAATATAAGTCAAGAGGAGAGTTTGCACTAAAATCTTCGACTGCGTATGACCATGCAAGAAGAAGACAATGGTTAGATAAATATTCTTGGTTTGTTTCCGATGCTAAACCAGCAGGTTATTGGACTTATGAAACCTGTTATGATGAAGCTAAGAAATACAAAACTAGATCCGAATTTAGTAAACAATCCGGTTCTGCATATAATGTTGCACGACGTAATCATTGGCTTGATGATTATACTTGGTTTGAGAAGAAATTTACTTGGACTTATGAGAAATGTTTAGAGGTAGCCAAACGATTTAATACAAAGAGAGATTTTCAGAAAGGGCATCCTGGAGCATACTCCGCTTCAATTAAATATGGTTGGATAAAACATTTCGATTGGATGATTAAAGCCCGAGTAAATGTGATATCTGATAATGTAGATAATGTGTATTTGTACTACTTTGATAATTATAACGCAGTATATATAGGCAGAACCATAAATACAAAAAGACGGGATAGAGAGCATATTTTCAATACAGATAGTGATGCTGTGGCGAAATTTGCTGTAGAACATAATTGCCCAGTCCCACCAATGGTTATATTGGAAGATTGTTTAAGTCTGGAACAAGGGCAAGAGAGAGAGGATTATTGGGTAAATTATTATAGAGATCATGGCTATTATGTGCTAAACAAAGCAAGAACGGGTATTGGTATTGGCGCACTAGGCAATATTGCTGGTGTAAAATGGACTAAGAAAAGATGCTATGAAGAAGCAAAATTGTATTCGTATCGCAAAGAGTTTCAACGTGGAAGTGTTGGTGCCTATACGCAAGCCTTGAAAAGAGGGTGGCTGAAAGACTATACTTGGTTTGAACGTCCTCGTAATTGGAATCAGAAATGGGATAGGGATTCTTGTTATGAAGAAGCATTAAAGTATAATAAACCGTCACAGTTCGAAGATAATAGTCCGGGGGCATATAGAGCTGCCAAAAAGAACGGTTGGCTTGTTGATTACACATGGATAGAGTATACTGTAAAACCTGCTGGCTATTGGACATATGAACGATGCTATGAAGAGGCAAAAAAATATAAGTCAAGAGGAGAACTGAAAAATAAGGTAAATACAGCATATAGAACAGCACGCACAAATGGCTGGATTGATGACTATACGTGGTTTGTAAAATATTGGGAGCCTAAGTGGAACAAAGAAACCTGTTATGAGGAAGCAAAAAAGTATAAAACACGTACAGAGTTTCATAAAAATAACGGCAGTGCATATGCGGCTGCACTAAAAAAGGGGTGGATTAAAGATTACACATGGTTTGTAGTTAAATCCAATCCTATGATTTATTGGACTTATGAGCGATGTGTGGAAGAATCCAAAAAATATAAATTAAGATCAGATTTTAGAAAAGGAAGCCCAATTGCATATCGTGTCGCTAAAAGAAGAAACTGGATTGAGGAATTTTCATGGCTCAATATTAGTAACGTTTGGACTTATCAAGAATGTTATGATTTAGCACATGGTTATTATTATAAGAAAGACTTCCGAGAAGCACATCCTTCTGCATATCGTTTTTCCTTAAAGAATGGTTGGATAAGTACTTTTACATGGTTAAAGACTAATAGACATCTTTATTGGACTAAAGAGCGATGCTTTGAAATGGCAAAAAAGTGTTCTACCAAGAAAGAGTTCGCTAGAAAAAGAAAAGCATACGATACTGCATGTGAAAATGGGTGGATTAATAACTATGATTGGTTAATTGATACAATTACAGATGATGCAAACAGAAATAGAAAATGGACAAAGGATGCGTGTTATGAAGAAGCTAAACGATACACCTCTAAAAGTGCATTTGAAAAAAGTAATGGTAGCGCCTATTCTGCCGCATCGAAAAATGGTTGGCTTAAAGATTATAATTGGTTTGAAGAATTAAAGATTCCTAAATCATATTGGACTTATGAGAAGTGTTATGAGGAAGCTCAAAAATGCCATACCTTAAAAGAGTTCTATAGAGGATACGAAAAAGCATACAGGGTGGCAAAGGAAAAAGGATGGGTAAAAGATTACACATGGTTTGTTGAACCCACTCATCAAATTAAATGGACTTATGAAACTTGTCTTGAGAAAGCAAAGACATGCCATTCAAAAATAGAGTTTGAAACGAAGTTCTCAGGAGCTATGAATGTTGCTCGGCGTAACAATTGGCTTAAAGATTATACGTGGTTTAAGAGACCCACAACTATGAATTCAAAGTGGAGTTATGACTCTTGTAAAGAAGAATCTCAAAGGTTCAATTCTCGAGGTGCTTTTGCAAAAGGTTCAAAAGCTGCATACTTAAAAGCATGGAAGAATGGTTGGCTTGATGATTTCTTTCCAAAAAATGAATAAAAACTATAGATTATGGCAGATATAAAAATAGATGTTTCTGAAATACTGAAAAAGTATTTGTTCGCCATCTTGGGGGCTGGAGTCGTTGGTTTGCTTCTATACCAATTATATTTTCATGATTGGGTGTGGCCGACCATTATTTCCATATCATTGTTCCTCGCCATCGAATTTGTAATTTGGTGTTGGAAGAAAAGGCAATACCAAAAAGCGGTAAAAGAGTATCAAGAGGAAGAAGAAAAGAGAGTCAAGGCTCAAATGAATAGTATCGCTGATAATGCGCTATGCTTCTTTCGCAGTCTAAACAGTTATCAATTAGATGCTGCCATTGCATTGTATGATCATCCCCAAATACCTAATAGTCATTATTATGAAAGATATGTAGAATTTGGTGCAATGCCGATATTTGGGAAGTTGCCCTATTTAGAGGACTTCAGACAATCTCTTTTGCTGAATGACATTACATATATTGCATGTACAAATGAGTTGGAGAGTTATAATGGCGGAACAAGACACTACGTAATCGACCCTTTGTTTTACGAAATCCTCAAGAACTTCGTTGAGAATGGAACTAAAGATTATCCAGAAGGACTTGACTTTATGAGATATGCTACTTATTATAGATTAAAATGATTTATCAGTAAACTAAAAAGATTTAGTAATTGTGTATCAAATAATCGATAATATTAACGACAGAAGTGTTCTTGTGCTGCTTGACAGTATTCGCGACAGGAATAAAAGGGAAAGGCAAGAATATGAACGCCTTTCCAACATCTATCTTGATAATGATGTCTATGTATCAGCAATAAGGAGCAAGTTCGTAAAAGAAGGGCTCATGGAATGTATTTGGCCTCGCCCCGAAATACAAAAGTTTGGGGCTGTTAATCAATATCCTCCACAATATCTTACTACAGAAAATGGACGTAAAGCCATAACAAGCGGTTTGTTCAAGTCAGAATCCCTGGAAAGACGGAATAGCAGAATTATAAAACTTGTTACCTTGATTTCGTCCGTAATCGCTGCTATTGGTGCATTATGGGCGATAGTTAAACCTTTGTTCTGTTGATGGTGAATTTTGGATTTCTTAAAATTATTACAGGTAAAATAAAAGTCTAAGAACGTGACAAATACTCAGAGTTTGGTATATATAATAAATAAGCAGCGCACCCAAATTGGATGCGCTGCCTTGATATAGAATGGAGATTAAACTTTAATCCTCCCAGTTCTCCTGAGACTTGCGGACGTAGCTCTTGTAGCGGAGCTGGGCCATCTTCTGGGCCTCGGCGAAGAGCTCCTCGGCCTCGTTGGGATAAGCCTTCTTCACTGACAGGTAGCGAACCTCGCCGAGCAGGAAGTCATGGAAGTTTGCCCAGTTCGGCTCCTTAGAGTCGAGGCTGAACGGATTCTTGCCTTCCTCGGCCAGAGCGGGATTGTAGCGCCACAGGTGCCAGTAGCCGCACTCGACAGCCTTCTTCTCCTCGGCCTGACTCTTACCCATACCGCCCTTGGCCTTCAGACCGTGGTTGATACATGGAGCGTAGGCGATGACGATAGAAGGTCCGTGCCAAGCCTCGGCCTCGCGGATAGCCTTCAGGGTCTGAGCGTGGTCAGCACCCATAGCAATCTGAGCGACATAGACGTAGCCGTAAGTGGTGGCAATCATACCGAGATCCTTCTTGCGGATGCGCTTACCCTGGGCAGCGAACTGAGCGATAGCACCAAGAGGAGTAGCCTTTGAGGCCTGACCACCAGTGTTAGAGTAAACCTCAGTATCGAGCACGAGGATATTTACATCTTCGCCAGAAGCGATGACGTGGTCGAGACCGCCGTAACCGATATCGTAAGAAGCACCGTCGCCACCGATGATCCACTGTGAGCGCTTCACCAGATAGTGGTCGAGGGTCTGCAGTTCCTTGCAGATCTCGCAACCCTTGGCGGCGCAGGCAGCAATCTCAGCACGCAGCTTCGGAGCAATCTCCTTGGTCTTGTCGGCATCTTCCTTGTTGGCAATCCACTCCTCAGCCAGGGCCTTGTACTCGGGAGTGACATCGCACTTCTCGCAAGCCTCCTGGAGCAACTTAGCTACGCGCTCCTTCATCTTCTTGTTACCGAGAGCCATACCGAGACCAAACTCGCAGAAGTCCTCGAACAGAGAGTTGTTGAAGCATGGACCCTGACCCTTCTCGTTCTTGGTGTAAGGTGTAGAAGGAATAGAAGCAGAGTAGATAGAAGAGCAACCGGTAGCGTTGGCAATCATCTGACGGTCACCGAAGAGCTGAGAGATCAGCTTCACATACGGTGTCTCACCGCAACCAGAGCATGCGCCCGAGAACTCAAACAGCGGCTGG
>Ga0256407_10012802_pt1 | contig 11339 bp, 14 predicted proteins | sample RumenRJG_04DNA_FD_193489 | JGI IMG/M metagenome (GOLD analysis project Ga0256407, IMG submission 193489) | Bovine rumen microbial communities from Lethbridge, Alberta, Canada - RJG_04 | ecosystem: Host-associated > Mammals > Digestive system > Stomach > Rumen | place: Canada: Alberta... | reverse complement strand
CTGCCCCAGGTTATCAAGGACATGATTGTCCAGCATCATGGCAAGGGGGTGACCAAGTACTTCTACACCCAGGCCTGCAAGGCACATCCTGATGGCGAGGTCGATGCCTCGCTCTACACCTATCCGGGCCCGAACCCTCAGTCGCGCGAGGCTGCGATTGTGATGATGGCCGACGGGTGTGAGGCTGCCGCCAAGAGCCTCAAGGAGCCCAACGAGCAAAACATCCGCACGATGGTCAACCGCATCATCGACGGCCAGATTGCCGATGGCTTGCTGCGTGAGGCGCCCATCAGCTTCCGCGATGTCGAGACCATCAAGCGCATCTTCACTGAGCGCCTGCGCTCGTTCTACTACACCCGCATCAGCTATCCCGATGACATCCGTCCCAAGCCCAAAGAGGAGGAAGGAGTAAAGGGTAACGTCTAGTCCCCCTAGCCCCCTAACGTCTAACGTCTAAAGTCTAACGTCTGATAATGATTACACAATACATACTGCTCGTGCTGGGCATTGCCATGCTGGCGGTGTCGTTGGTGCTGCTGTTCAGGCCTTGGCGGTTGGTTGCCGCCATTCCTGCCTTTGTGGGCATGTTGCTGCTGCATCTCAGCTACTTCATCGCCGTGAAGACCGGCACATTCATCTTCTGGGGCACAGCCACGGCATTGGTTGCCGGGCTGGCCTACATCTCGCCCGCCGGTGAACCCGATGGGCAGTGTGCCAGCAATCTCTATATCGGTGCGTCGGCCATTGCCGGTTGCCTGCTGGGTATGATTGTGGGCGCGCGCATTATGGTGCTAGGCGTGGTGCTCGGTGCCTTTGTGGGTCAGTTGGCCTACAGCCGCACGCCGGCAGGTCGCTGGATGAGTCATCCGGTTGGCACCTTTGCGCAATACTTCGCCGCCAAGTGCCTGCCCGCCATTGTTGCCGTCGCTCAAGTGGGCATCGCCATCGAGGGCTTCTTGCTTGAAACAGAGCTTCCTGAATTATAGACACCTTAACAACAATGAGAGTACTTATATATAGCATTTGCGTGACTATCGTCACCGAGTATGACAAGATGGAGCGCCCCACCCGCCTTGTCGACCCCGACCTGGGCGAGACCACCTACGCCTACAATGGTTTCGGCTGGCGGCGCACTCAGTTGCCGACGGTCTGATGGAGGGCGTGCAGGGCGGCAATGTGCTGCACGGTGCAATGATGGGGCTGCTCTCGGCCGGCAGCGGCGAGGGCATGATGGCTCTGGGCGGCTCGTTGAAGACCGGCATGAAGGTCGCGCTGCAGTCAGTCATCGGCGGCACGCTCAGCGAGCTGGGCGGCGGCAATTTCGCCAACGGTGCCATCACCGCCGCATTCTCCTTCCTGTTCAACCATGCTGCACACAAAAAGAATCAAAGGACTGCGTCGCACAGGGATGAAAAATCTGGTTTTGTGCAATCTGGACGAAAATCAGGTAGCATAGGTCATTATGGTACAGAGTTTTCTGCACGAATAGAATATGATGAGAGCAACCTAACTATTTATGTTGGTGCAACTGCATATACCGAAAATGTTCTGGGGACTGCTAGCGCAACAGTAGTTTATTCCTTATATCTAGATGGGGAAAACGTATACAACTCATCTATATCAAACAATGCATATAGTATTACTAGCAAGCAAGATGGGAGAACAAATGTATTAAGTGGTAGTGGTGTTCTAGCTAAAGTTAATACTAATTCATATAAGAGCGTTATTGTAAAAGCAGAAACAAGATGGCACGTGACAACAGCACTAGGGAATAATGTTCCTCATTTAGCAATACCTATAGCAAACTTAACAGTTCCTGTAATTAATAGGTGGGAATACCGAATAAAATAGAGTATAATTATGCGAATACTAATATATATAGCCTCTGTATTGTCATTTGTCCTTATTGCTTGTGAGAACAATGGCGTTTCGCAGACAGAACAAGGATTGGAACGTAGTTTGGATAGTCTGATGGTAATGGCATCAGATGCAGATTCAGCTCATCTGGAATATATTCTTGCAACAATAGACTCAATGCTTGTTGATGCTGAAAACAAAGAGGATTCTTTAAAAATACTTGAGCATAAAGCTGGCATTTTATGGATTGAAGGTAACCATGATGCATCACTAGCGTTAAGTCTTGAATTAAGTAAAGGGAGTGAAATAAATTTTTTGAAGACCAAATCCTTTATTTGTTGGGTAAAAGAACAACACGATTCGCTTCAGTACTATTCATGCTCTGCACTCAATTACATTAATTCGAGACTTGATACAGCCTTTAATGAGGAAAAGACCAGATTACTACACGCTAAATTTGAGTTACTGATGATGTTGAATAGAAAAGAAGACGTTAGACAACTTATTGACACATTGGTTGCCATTGATCCAGATAGTTATTCTTCATGGCAGATACGGTCTTTCGAGCATAACTATAATGTTTACCAAAACAACTTAGATCAATTCAAACAGGAATACTATACAAAAAAATGATATTTACTCAACGACATATTAACCATTATATTATTTTGCTTATAGCAGAATTCAGTAGAAAACTCGAACAGGGCGTGCAGGGCGGCAATGTGCTGCACGGTGCAATGATGGGGCTGCTCTCGGCCGGCAGCGGCGAGGGCATGATGGCTCTGGGCGGCTCGTTGAAGACCGGCATGAAGGTCGCGCTGCAGTCGGTCATCGGCGGCACGCTCAGCGAGCTGGGTGGCGGCAACTTCGCCAACGGCGCCATCACAGCAGCGTTCTCGTTCTTGTTCAACCACATGTATCATCAAAGAACTTTTGAAGATAAGTCAACGGTATTTGTTCAAGTTCCTTTAGATGAAAAATCACCGCTTAAAGGTGTTTATCTGTATGCCAAAGCGTATGTTATTATGACAAGACTTGGAAGAGACATGTTGCTGAATGTTATCGGCAACACATCATATGCTCCTCATGGTGATGATGGAGACTTTATTTCAGCAATGTCTGCGACTTTACTAACTAATGGAAAACCAATTCAAACAAAATATCTAGAGCTTGATTCGTCAAGTTCATATATACATGTGCCACATACTTCACCAAAAGGATCAACTCAATTTTTAGTAAGAAATCCTGAGCAGTACGAACATATTTCCATTGAAGTGAATACTTCTTGGATATACAGCTCCAATGGCCACTATTTCTCTCCTATTAACTTTTTGTCTAGGATATTTACTTTCGGTGTTGGGTTGCCACAATTTCCATATTTTCGTCCTCTAATATTTAAGATAAAATGAAAAAGTTATATTTTTTGCTCTTTTTAATTCTTATATTGAGTATATATTACCCGCTAAGAAAAGTGAATGCAAAGACATCGCTATCGTCCAATGATTACATAAAGCTTGATAGCATGCGATTGGAATTTATGCATTCACAAGACACGACTATGCTAGATGATATTATTCTGACTATAGATTCTATCATGGAGACAGATGGGATTCAAGAAGCACTAGTCAAAGAAAAAATGCAGTATTTGTGGGTGCTTGGACGTTTTGATGATTTTCTCTCCTTGTCAGATTCGCTATTAACGCCAGATACAGATTCTCTGGAATATTACATTACAAAATTAGGCTATAGTTGGCTTAAAGATGAAAATGACTCGATTAATTCTTTATCATCAAAGATACTGTGGTTATTAGATAAAAAGTTGAAAACGACAAAAGACAATTCAGAGAAAATCATATTGTTGAATATGAAAAAAGATGTTTTTGTTCTGCTAGATGAAAAAAACAAAGCCAAATCCGTGACAAGAAGTATTAGTTCACTCGGAAATGAATATTTGCCTCTATTGGAATCTTTTGAATTCGATTATTCTGCTGAAAGAAACTTGCTCTTACATGAGAAAAACAGGTACATTCAATATCTAAATTCAAAGAATAATTGTAATTTGTGATGAGTATGAGGGAATCGTTGTTCTGGGCTGCAAAATCAGCAACTGCACCTTTCCTCAACATTGGTCAGTCACCTTATCTTATTAAAAGCAATTGAGAACTCTTAGTGAACATATTGAGCTATTATTCCTACTGATTGTCGATAACAACAGGTACTACGAGCAGGATGAAGGCGGCAGCAACGTGCTGTACGGTGCGATGATAGGGCTGCTCTCGGCCGGCAGCGGCGAGGGCTTGATGGCCCTGGGGGGCTCGTTGAGGACTGGTATGAAGGTCGCCCTGCAGTCGGTCATCGGCGGCACGCTCAGCGAGCTGGGCGGCGGCAACTTCGCCAACGGCGCCATCACAGCAGCATTCTCGTTCTTGTTCAACCATTTGAAACATTTTAAAAACTCGTTTTTAAATATCAAATCCGGGCAAATTCCCAATGATTTTAAAGCAAGTCAAACAGGTTTGTATGGCTCGAAAGTAACCGTCATGGGGACACTTGAAGAAAACGGGAATTTGTCAATCAGAATTTTCACTGCCGGTGGTTCTAAAGCTGCTCTAGTTGATGTCACTATCGTGAGAGTAAAAGCCTCACTGGTACTTGATGGGCATGTTTCACAAATTATATATTGTAAACCCGTTAATAATGATGGGAACTATTATTTTGCTGAAACAGGCTTTGAACAATTGGCAAAAGGCTCGTTTGAGAGTTTCAATGTTAATTCACACAACAGTGTTAAGGTTATAGTTGAAACCAGGTGGTCTGTCGTTTTGTTGGGGAATCATCAATATACACCGACCGCACCAGGAACAATAGGTTTTTATCCTATCCGTGCTCGGAATGTTGTTGTCTATAAATGAAAATAAAATCAACAGATTATGTCGTATTTTCGGATTATCTTTATCGTATCACTGGTGCTAATATCTCAGTCATGTAGAAAAGTCAGCGATAGCCGATATGATGCCACCACTCAAGAAGTTTTGGAACTCCGAAACTTGTTTTGGCAAACGGGTGATACCACTTATCTGTATCTGGGTGTCTCAATCCTTGACAGTCTGTTCAATTCAGATTTGTCGCAGAAAGATTATACTTACTGTGCAAATTTGATGGAGCAGTTGTATTTGGATATGGGCAAGTTGAGAAAAGCTATGGCTTTGCGCATTCAAGTGACTGATTCGGTAAAGCATCCTGAAGATTATTATGAAGCTATGGCACTTATATCGTACTGTAACAATGAAATTAGCAAAATGAAAGATTATAGTAGTAGGGCGTCTCTTGAGTTTGAGAGATTAGCTAAAGAATCTATAGACAGCAGAAAAGTCGCTTATCTGCAACGGCAAATAGATACCAACATTTTGTGTTGTAATTACCAGAAAGCGGACTCTTTGTATCTCTTACTGATTGCTTTGGACAAAGATGGCTATCATTCAAATTTTGATCAGTACTATGCTGAGGTTCACTCAAATTTAGAAAAACTTAAGCAACAATGTAATAACTGTGGGGAATAACTTTTCTTTTATCTTCGAATTGGCGCAAGAACAAGACTGAATATTCTATATTTTGATTTCTAATCTTTTACATATTCAATCTTGGCAACCTAAGATTTATTGGTTATGAAAAATTGTTTAGTTATTATAATATTGTGCTCAATATCTTGTATTAGAGCTGATTATCCCCTTGAATTAGGTGAAGGTTTTTATTGTTTTAAAAACGAGATTTATTATAGTAAGCATGGTCAAGCGATTGACAGGGTATTTGCTAAAAGTGTTAAAAACTTTAATTATGATGATAATTTCATTGTGTTAATAAAAACGATGAAGGACTATCCAACTGACACCATTAGGAATGACAATGGGAAATATGTCGAAGTTTTTGAAATGGACACAGTTTACTCCATAATTAATAAACAAAAGTTTTCTGTTTTTGAGACAAGTAGGTATGAAGAGTTCACTCGTGCCTGTGATTCATTGAGCATTCGCATGAACCTGGATCTAGATTGATATAACCTTATGGATAGAATTCTATTGATCATAGCTTCTCTAGTCACACTAAGTTCGTGCATGGGTTTGATTGACAATCCTATAGATTTGGGTGATGGCTTTTTCTATTTAAATCACACAATATATTTCAGTAATGACGCTAGTGGACATAGTATTGATAGCATTTGTGCTGAAAAAGTTTCCGCTTGTTCGTCCGATGATAGGTTCATTATCTCACAATACATCACCGATTCTATAGTAAAAGGATTAGAGACTGGTGATAATAGATTTGTTGCAGTTACGGTTCCAGACACATTATTTAGCATCATCGATAAGCATAAAAAGTACAATTATGGCTTTTGTCATCAAAAAGAGTATTTACAACTGCTTGATTCTCTAAATATTCGTATGGGCGTGGTAGACAAATTGATTTTTTAAGGCTTTATCATTCTAAATTATTGCTGTCCGATAAAACTTGTAAATGATTATTTTTCGTTTGAAACCGCCTGTAAATAGGCCATTGTCTTCTGATTTTCAAAAACAGCCCCCCTCTCCTGGCCATGTTGATGTCATTTATAATGGTAATGTTGGTAAAAAATGTATCCAAACATGAAGACTTATTTTTGGTATTAGTTGTACAGATGATGAAAAGAGTATTTTTAATAATCCTTGTTGCTTTTTGTTTCTTGTTTCACTGTTATTCTCAGGATAAGGACACTTCTGTAATTGTAATGGATGTACCACCACAATTAAATTCAGGATATATTAAACATTTATGCTATATTGCTTGTGAAGAATCTTTCTCTGCTTTGACAATAGAGACATCTGTTTACAAAGAAACAGGGTGGAGCTTGGAGTTAAACTCCAATTTATGGATGTATAGTGAAGAAGATTATGCAAATCGTATACTGACTTTGACATCGGATCAAAAGATTGAGTTTTTAAAGAATGCACTAAATATCCTATCCAATAAAATAGATCTGTCTAGCGAATGCATAATTCGGTTTTTGAATAGTGATTTCCCGGAATGGTCAATAGATTGGTCTCGCGAGCCAAAGGTCAGGAAGTTGATGAATAGTGTCTACAATAATAGCTTTACGAATCATTTTAAGGATTTGTTACAGAAGAGTGAGTTATTTAAACGACTTTTCTACACTTTCACAGAGAGTGGTTATACGATTTCAAATCTAGAAGTATCACATATCTACACGATTGATAAATTATCATTTGATGACAGATTCAAGAAAGTGTTGTCTGGATATGATTTACAGCAAGATGACATTCTTATCAATTGTGATATTTCATTTAACTTTTCAAAGAGACCTAATAGTCAGATACACAGTGACGAGGAATAAAAAGTGACAGATTTTGACCTATAGATATAAACATATAGATCTTTTCATTGTATTAGTAGTCGAACTCAACTACGAACAGGAGGAGCGGGGCGACACCGTCAGTCAGACGTGCTACCTCTATGGTTCCGAGGGGCTGTTCGCCCTGCTCATCCGCCGGGACGGCCAGGACTCTGTCCGCTACTGCCACCGCGACCACCTGGGCAGCGTCATCGGCTACAGCGACGAGCTGGGTCACCTCATTCAGGAGCTGAGCTACGACGCGTGGGGCCGGCGGCGCGACCCCGGCACATGGGCCTACCAGCCCACGCTGGCCTCGGCCGGCGGCGCTGCCGGAGCCATGGTGGGCGCCATCCTCAACGGTCAGAACTTCGGGCAGATACTCAAGTCCACCTTCCAGGGGGCGTTGTTCGGAGCCATGAGCGGTGCGCTGAACTTCAGCATCGGCGGTGTGTCCAATATGGTGGCTCGGCTGGCGGCGCACTCAGTTGCCGACGGGCTGATGGAGGGCGTGCAGGGCGGCAATGTGCTGCACGGGGCGATGCTGGGGCTGCTGTATGGTGCCGCTGAAAAAGCTGAATTACAATAAATGTGGCGGTGATGCGTTTTAATGATTGAGCTTATTCGAGTTGCACACAATGCACAACCACGAAGTGCTCGCGACCGAACGGGAGAGAATAAAACACTGAATACACTGAATACACTGAAGAATAGAATAAAAATAATTCTGTGCGTTCTGTGCATTCTGTGTGCAATTCTCATGTATCGGCTGAACTACTGCAACTACTGAACTACAGAACTACTTTAGAAAATATGAACAAACGACTGATATTGATTGCCGTGATGGCATTGGTGCTGGGCTTGAGCGGCCTGGCGCAAGCGAAGATCAAACCCCGCAAGGTGGATTTCAAGCACGTCAAGGAGGTGATTGAGAACCCCGACAACATCTATTATTACCCGAAGTTGATGCGGCAGTTCCAGAGCGATGACACGACGATGACGCTCGAGGCCTATCGCAACCTGTACTACGGCTACACGTTCCAGGAGGATTATAACCCCTTCCGCGAGAGTGTCTACAGCAACGTGGTCGAGCAGCTCTACTACAAACAGCCGCACTCGCGCGCCGAGTGCGACTCAATCGAGAAGTATGCTCGCATGTCGCTCGACGACAACATCTTCGACATGAACCAGATGAAGTTTTTCATCTTCTCGCTCAAGGAGAAGAAGAAGTATAACCGTGCGGCGCTGCGGCAGTTCCGTCTGGACCGCTTGATTGCCACCATCATGTCGAGCGGCAAGGGCACTAAAGAGGAGCCCTGGGTGGTGATCACGCCCGAGCATGAGTATAACATCGTCAACTTTCTGGGCTACCGTGCCACCAATCACGAGGAGCTGGGCGATGGCATTGAGTATATCACTGTGGAGCCAAAGGAGGGCAAGAGCACCAAGGGCTTCTACTTCGACGTGAGCCGCATGATGGAGGTCGCAGCCCTCAAGTTCCCGGATATGTAGAGTCCATTGTCTCCCTAACCCCCTAAAGGGGGAATAACAGAGTGGCTGCTACAGCAGCAGTTCCCCCTTTAGGGGGTTAGGGGGACAGAACTCGGAACTAAAATGAAACACTCGATTACAACAACATTGTGCCTGCTGTGCGCCATGGTGGCGTGGGGCGGGCACATCATGATTGATGGGGCATACACTAGCCCCGACGATGGCGTCAGCATCTATCCAGGCACCACACGCACCTATCAAGTCTATGTCCCCGACCAGTATGACGGACAGTCGCCGGCCTGTCTCTATGTGGGGCTGGACGGCGTGCTGTGCAACGCCCCGGCGGTGATGGACAGCCTCATGGCTGCCGGCAAGATGCCTGTCACCATCGGCATTTTCCTCCAGCCGGGTGTCATCCGCGACGCTCAGGGCGAGGTCATCCGCTACAACCGCAGCAACGAGTTTGACATGACCGATGGTACATTTGCCCGATTCCTTGACGAGCAACTGTTGCCCCATGCCCTGGCCACCAAGGTGCCCGACGGGCGACAGCTGCGCATCTCGCCGCGCGGCGACGACCACATGATCTTCGGGCTGAGCAGCGGCGGCATTGCCGCGTTCACCGCCGCCTGGCACCGGCCCGACCTGTTTGGGCGCGTGTTCAGCGGCGTGGGCACGTTTGTGGCCATGCGTGGTGGCAACGACCTACAGGCCATCGTGCGCAAGCACGAGCCGCAGCCGTTGCGCATCTTCCTGCAAGACGGGTCGAACGATGCGTGGAACCCGCTTTTCGGGCACTGGTATGAGGGCAACCGCATGCTGGCCACGGCATTGGAGTTTGCAGGCTATGACTGCCGTTTCGACTGGAGCGATGGCGGCCACAACGTGCGGCGCTCGACCGAGATTTTCGCCCAAGTGATGGAGTGGATGTGGCACGACTGGCCCCAGCCCATCCCGGTCGGCACCACCCACAACGACTTGCTCACAACGCTGCTCATCCCCGGCGAGCAGTGGCACAAAGCACCCGCAGACAGTACGGTTGTGTACCATAACGAGATTATCTACAGCCCTGACAGTTCGTTATGTGTCTACAGTGATGTTGATGATGACCAATTTCTGGAACAGGCGGTGATGGTCGACGGCAAATGGACCGCCTACCAACGATTCTACTGGTTACACAATTATACGGGCAATATGGACTTGAATTTGTTCAACATGGGCATGGCGTTTGACCGAAATGGCAACCTGTGGGTGGTCACCAATGCCGGTCTGCAAGTGTGCGACCAGAACGGCCGTGTGCGGGGCATTATCGCCTGGCCCGAGACAGATGCCCTACAGTCCAAGATTGTTATCACCGACGGCTATGTGACAATATTCACACGCAACGCCACCTATACCCGCCGCTTCAATGTCAAGGCCCCCATCCCCGGCCAGCGTCCCAAGAGCCAAGGGCAAGGCTGACTGTTGTGAGTTGCGGGCACTTTGTGGTTGTGGCGGTAGGGACGCGGCGTAGCATGAACTGCCAAGGCAGTTGTAGGGACGGCGCTCCCGCGCCGTCCGCCTCGACAAAAGGGAATTGTAGTAGTTCTGTAGTTCAGTAGTTGCAGTAGTTCAGCCATTACATGATTGTGGTAGGGGAGGCCAGCAAGGCTACCGTAACTGCTGAACTACAAGCTGTTTACTACATTAGAAACTTGAATAAAACACTGAATATAAAAACTGGCGGCTCTCATGGGCCGCCAGTTTTTTGTTCAGGGTGGTTATAAGTTTACTTGATTACTTTGGCTGCACTGATGGTGCCATCAGTGTAGGTAGTGACAATGATGGTCGCACCCTCGGGGCGGGTCACCTGCTGACCAGCCAGGTTGTAGTAACGCTTACCGGCCACTGCCTTGCCAAGCATCACCTGGTCAACACCCGTCAGATCATCGGCCAACGTAGTGAACACCACCGACTCGGTCCAGGGCGAAACAGCACGGGTAGCATCAGTCCCCTGGACTTGAACCTCATAGGTGGTCTCGGGGGTCAGATTGGTGATGGTGTAGTTGGTGGCATCCAGACCGTTCACCTCAACCCACTCGGCCTCGGCCACATAAATGATGGCGATGTCGTCAACATTCAGGCGGAACATGTCGGTCACGTCATGGTGGCGGATAGCCACGTAGCCCATCTGACCGGCATAGCTGCTGAGGTCAAAGGTGTACTCGGTCATTTCACCGGTGGCGGTGAGGTCTTGGGAGATTGCGGTGAAGCTCGAGACATCGGTAGGATCACCCGTCGACACATATACCGTGAATACCTCGTCCGCATAACTGGCATCCTGCCCAGCAGCCCAGAACGACAAGGTTCCATCGAGCTTGACCTGCGGCGACACCAGCCAGTTGTCAGGAGTGAGCGCTCCGCCCATATAGCTTGCCGAGGTCACATGGCCAATGCCGTTGTGGTTATTGAAGTTTTCTCCGGTCAAGTGATACCATTCGTAGCCATCACCATCGGCATCAATGCAGGTCCATCCTCCGGTGAGCTCTGTTTTGCTGTTATCCTCTGTGTCTTCCTCAAACTCCCACAGCAAGTTATCTTCACCACCTTGCACAAGTGGCCGATAGCG
>Ga0256407_10012800_pt1 | contig 11339 bp, 6 predicted proteins | sample RumenRJG_04DNA_FD_193489 | JGI IMG/M metagenome (GOLD analysis project Ga0256407, IMG submission 193489) | Bovine rumen microbial communities from Lethbridge, Alberta, Canada - RJG_04 | ecosystem: Host-associated > Mammals > Digestive system > Stomach > Rumen | place: Canada: Alberta | collected... | reverse complement strand
TGCTCTCGAACTATATTCTGCTTCGTGCCGGGCATCCCTTATTGATTATTAAACTGGAAGATCGCGCTGCATATATCTCTGCTCTCAAACAGATACGTACAGAAGGTACGGATGTAGGTCGCAATTTGTTTGGAAAGATAGGAAATTATTATCAAATTGACAAATAATTTCGCTTTTTTCGTTGCTTTTTTCGTACCTTTGCAGCAAACTATGGGAACGCGGGCATCCTCGCCCGCCACCATTGCGGGCGAGGACGCCCGCGCTCCCATACAAACAGCTGTAATAACGGTTAGTTATATAGAAGGCAAAAGGAAACAAATGACAGAATGGAATTATACGAGATATAGATAATGAAAGATAATCAGAACGAGATATTTCCCCTTGTCAATGAAGAGGGAACGGTGATTGGCCAAGCTACGCGTGGCGAGTGTCATAGCGGGTCGAAACTACTGCATCCTGTAGTCCATCTGCATGTGTTTAATGCTCAGGGTGATGTGTACCTGCAGAAACGTCCAGAGTGGAAAGATATCCAGCCGGGCAGGTGGGATACGGCTGTTGGCGGGCATATAGATTATGGTGAGACTCCTGAGGATGCGTTGCGTCGCGAGGTGCGCGAGGAACTGGGTATCACAGACTTCACACCCATGTTTATCGGCAAGTATGTGTTTGAAAGTCAGCGTGAACGCGAACTGGTGTATGTTCACCGCACAACCTACGAGGGCGATATACGGCCCTCGACTAATGAACTCGACGGTGGTCGTTTTTGGACGATGCAGGAAATCCGTGAGGCAATGGGGCATGGGGTGCTGACCCCCAATTTCGAAAGCGAGTTCTCGCGTCTGTTCCTTGATGAGGCTAAAAAAGAAAAGTACCGTTTGCTCACGGCACAAATCCGTGCATTGATAGAAGGCGAAACCGATGTCATTGCGGTAATGGCTAATGTTTGTGCTGCCATCCACGAGACGATGGGGTTCTTCTGGACAGGCTTCTATCGGGTACAGGACGACCAATTGTTACTGGGTCCATTCCAAGGCCCTGTGGCTTGTATGCATATCGGTTTCGGACGAGGTGTATGTGGTACTGCCTGGAAACAGCGTGAAACAATCGTAGTGCCTGATGTTGAGCAGTTCCCAGGCCATATCGCTTGCAGCAGTCTCTCGCGCTCAGAGATAGTCGTACCTGTATTTTCCAGGAATGGCGATGTCGTTGCCGTGCTCGATATCGACAGTAAGGAACTATCTACTTTTGACGATATAGATCGTCAATATCTGGAGGAAATATGCCAACTACTAATATGTTAGGAAATGAACAAGCCGATTCTTAAGAATAGGCCTGTTCATGAACGCCCTTAACGGCGCGACCTGATGGGTCATTCATGCCTTTGAAGGCGGCATCCCACTCGAGGGCAATGGCAGTAGAGCAGGCTACTGATGCCTCGCTTGGAACACTCTTGGCGGCAGAGTCGCTTGGGAAGTGTTCTGCAAATATAGAACGATAGTAGTATTCTTCCTTGTTCTTTGGCGGGTTGATAGGGAATCGCTCAGCAGCATGTGCCATCTGCTCATCGGAAACCGCTGCCGTCGTTACGGCCTTCAGGGTGTCAATCCACGAATAGCCCACACCATCAGAGAACTGCTCCTTCTGTCGCCAAGCCACCTCAGCTGGCAACATATCGGCAAAGGCTTCGCGCACGATACGTTTCTCAATCCAAGCCCCCCCTACGGCCCCCGAGGGGGCTTCTTTAGTTTTACTATCAGAGCATGGATCTGTTGTAGCCCCCTCGGGGGCTGAAAGGGGGGCTACCATTTTTGCTCTTGGGTTGGTACGCATAGCCACATCAAGGAACTCCTTGTCGAGGAAGGGCACACGACCCTCAACGCCCCATGCGCTCAGACTCTTGTTGGCGCGCAGACAATCGTAAAGATGCAGCTTTGAGAGCTTGCGAACGGTCTCCTCATGGAAGTCCTTAGCTGATGGAGCCTTGTGGAAGTAGAGGTAACCTCCGAAAATCTCATCGGCTCCCTCACCACTTAGCACCATCTTGATACCCATCGACTTGATGACGCGAGCCAGGAGGTACATAGGTGTTGAGGCACGCACGGTGGTAACGTCGTAGGTCTCGATGAAGTAGATGACATCGCGGATGGCATCAAGGCCCTCCTGGATAGTATAGTTGATTTCGTGATGGACGGTGCCGATATGGTCGGCTACCATTTTGGCTTTAGCCAAATCAGGTGCCCCCTTCAGTCCAACGGCAAACGAGTGCAGGCGGGGCCAATAGGCCTTCGTCTTCGAGTCGTCCTCGATGCGGTGCTCGCTGAATTTTTCGGCAATGGCTGAGATAACGCTGGAATCCAAACCTCCTGAGAGCAATACGCCATAAGGTACATCCGACATTAATTGACGCTTCACGGCATCGGTCAAAGCATCGTGGATAGCCTCTACGGAAGCAGGGTTATTCTTAACGGCATCGTAGCTGAACCAGTCACGTTTGTAATAACATTGAACATTGAACATTGAACGTTGAACATTGGTTCCTGTCGTCTTCTGCTCATCATAATGGTCAATGGTCAATGGTGAATGGTCAATGTTTGTAAGGTAGTGACCGGGGAGAAAAGGCTCGTAGCACTCACAGAAGCCTTCCAGGGCTTTTAGTTCAGAGGCCACATACACTTTGCCATCGCTATCGTAGCCAATATAAAGGGGAATTACGCCAATGGGGTCGCGGGCAATAAGGAACTCATCTTTCTCCTCATCATAGAGCACGAAAGCGAAGATGCCGTTCAACTGTTCCAACATATTGCAAATCTGCTCGTGAGTGTAACCACTCCCCTCGCCATTCGGAGAGGGGCTGTGGGTGAGGCTTCTATAAAGTGCAAGAATGACCTCACAGTCGCTACCTGTCTGGAACTCATATTGTCCGGCATAGCGACGACGTATCTCCTGATGGTTGTAAATCTCGCCGTTGACAGCCAGCACCTGCTTCTTGTCGGGGCTATAGAGAGGTTGGCCGCCACTCTCAGGGTCAACGATGCTCAAGCGTTCGTGAGCCAAGATAGCAGAGCCACCACAGTAGATGCCACTCCAGTCGGGTCCGCGGTGACGGATTTTCTGACTCATCTTCAATGCCTTCTCGCGGAGCTCATGCGTCTGCTCCTTCACGTCTAATATAGCAACTATTCCACACATAATATTTCTCAATTCTCAATTCACAATTCTCAATTCTTAAATCTCTAACCTCAATTCTACTGGTTGCTCCAACTGGCGATGCGGTCGAGCGCTTCTTCTGTTTTCTCGTGACTGCCAAAGGCGGTGAAGCGGACATAGCCCTCGCCTGCAGGACCGAAGCCCACACCCGGCGTACAAACCACGTTGGCTCCATAGAGCAGGTTCTCGAAGAACTGCCATGAGCTATTGCCATCAGGTACACGCATCCAGATGTAAGGCGCATTCTCACCACCATAGCACTCAAAGCCCAGTGAGCGGAGGGTTTCAAGCATCTGCTTGGCGTTCTGCATATAGTAGTTGATGGTTTCTTTCACCTGTACCTTGCCTTCTGGCGTATATATGGCCTCGGCAGCACGCTGGGAGATATAGCTGGTACCATTGAACTTCGTACACTGACGGCGATACCACAGGGGGTTCAAGGCGATGCGCTCGCCTGTCAGCGTAGCAGCAGTGAGGTCCTTCGGCACTACGGTATAGCCACAACGGATGCCCGTGAAACCGGCTGTCTTCGAGTATGAATGGAACTCGATGGCACATTTTCGTGCTCCACGAATCTCATAGATAGAGTGGGGGATTTCATCATCCTGGATATAAGCCTGATAAGCAGCATCATAGAAAATGAGCGCATCGTTATGCAGGGCGTAGTTCACCCATTTGCGCAACTCTTCGCGGGTGATGACCATTCCCGTGGGGTTGTTGGGGTAACAGAGATAGATGACGTCCACACGACGTTTGGGAATCTCTGGTACGAAACCGTTCTCTGCATTACAGGGCATATAGATGACGTTAGACCACTTGCCATCCTCCACCGTTCCGGCACGACCAATCATGACGTTCGAGTCGATATACACGGGGTAGATAGGATCGGTGACACCAATCGAGTTGTCCCAGCGAATCAGTTCCTGGATGTTTCCTGTATCGCTCTTCGCACCATCGTTGACAAAGATCTCGTCGATATCCAGATGAATGCCACGAGGCAGAAAGTCGTTCTTCAGGATGGCCTCGCGCAGGAAATCATAACCCTGCTCAGGACCGTAGCCACGGAAACCATCGATAGTACCCATCTCGTCGGCAGCCTTATGCATCGCCTCGATAACGGCAGGACACAAGGGTTGCGTCACGTCGCCGATGCCCAATGAGATGACATCGGCTTTTGGGTGCATCACTTTGAAGGCGTTCACCTTCTTGGCTATATCTGCAAACAGATAGTTGTTTGGCAGTTTCAGGAAATGTTCGTTTACTAATGCCATATTATCAATTCATAATTCTTAATTCATAATTCGACTTCTCCATCGAAAATAAACTCGGCAGGGCCTGTCTTGTAGACGTGATTATCGCTTTCGCGCCACTCGATGGTGAGCGTGCCGCCATCCATGACGATATCTGATTTCCGTCCTGCCCTGCCTGTAAGGAAGGCTGCTACTGCGGTGGCGCAAGCACCTGTGCCACAGGCCTGCGTGATACCACTACCACGTTCCCAGACGCGGGTGCGGATGTTGCCATCGGCCTCTATGCGTGCAAACTCGATGTTACAGCGTTGAGGGAAGGCAGGATGATGCTCAAGGGCACGACCAGTCTCACCAACCTGATCTACATTTTCGGTGAAAATCACATAGTGTGGATTACCCATTGATACGAATGTCCCTTGGGCTAAGCCTCGAGAGGCAATGAACTGCGAAGCATCCTCCAGAATAGGCTCACCCATATCTACGGTGACGCTTTCTACGATGCCGTTAAAGATGTGGAGATTGAGAACCTTGATGCCAGAGAGCGTCAGTAGACGGATTTTTGTCTCTTGGTAACCATTCCCCTCACTCACAGGGAAGGGCCAGAGGTGAGTCCTCTCATATAGGTATTTTCCTATGCATCTTGAGGCATTTCCACACATCATCGCCTCGCTTCCATCGGCATTGAAGATGCGCATAGAAAAGTCAGCTTCAGGGATGGGGGATTTATCGATGAGTACCAAACCATCGGAACCGATCCCCTTGTGGCGGTCGCTCCACTGGATGGCTGCTTGAACGGGGTCGTCAATAGGATGTTGTGACACATCAACATAAATGTAATCGTTGCCACAGCCGTGCATCTTGGTGAAGGGAATCTTACTCATCTCGCTATCCTTTATACTGTTTTGGGTGCAAAGGTATTACAAAAAGTCAGAAAAACAAAGATAATTATGCACTTTTTGGATGAAGAAATAAAAACAAAGTATCAGATTGTTATTCTTTGTGATGAATTTGTGTCAGTTTGTTAATATATTGTATCAAAAACACCCCATTTTGTTGCGGATTGAAAGTTGTATGGTTTTTCTAGGCTCAAACCGTTATGTGTTCCTTGTGTATTATGGTGTTTTGAAATACCTTTGCAGCCAAATTAAATAATGATAGTTGAAAAAGTAAGGATAATATGATGAACAAAGGTTTGTATCAGAGCGACTATGAGCATGATGCTTGCGGCGTGGGAATGGTAGTGAACATCCACGGCGGAAAGAGTCACGATCTGGTGGACAATGCACTGAAGGTGCTGGAAAACATGGAACATCGCGGTGCTGAAACACGCGATAAGACTGGCGACGGAGCCGGTATTATGGTACAGATTCCGCATGAGTTTATCCTGTTGCAGGGTATTCCTGTGCCCGAGAAAGGTAAGTATGGAACGGGACTGGTATTTTTACCTAAGGACGAGAAGGCGCAGCAGGAGATACTGAGCGTAATGATCGAAGAGATTGAGCGCGAGGGACTCACCCTGATGCACCTGCGCGCTGTGCCTACTAACCCTGAGGTGCTGGGTGCCGCAGCTCGCGAAGTAGAGCCCGACATCAAGCAGATGTTTGTAAAGAGGGGACCCACCCCCCATCCCCTCCCTGTAATGGAGGGGAGTGATTACACTCCAGACGAAGAGGAGAAGGCATTCGAGCGCACATTATATATAATAAGGAAGAGAATCGAGAATAGGGTAGCCAAAATGGAGGCATCTACTCCCCTCCCTCACAGGGAGGGGCAGGGGGGAGAGTCCGATTTCTACATTTGCTCCCTCTCTTCAAAGAATATCATCTACAAGGGAATGCTGACCAGCGGACAGCTGCGTCGCTACTTCCCTGACCTGTCGAACGATTACTTTACAAGTGGACTGGCGCTGGTACACTCGCGCTTCTCTACCAACACCTTCCCCAAGTGGAAGTTGGCTCAGCCCTTCCGTCTGCTGGCCCACAACGGAGAAATAAATACCATTCGTGGTAACCGCGGCTGGATGAAGGCTCGCGAGAGCGTGCTGAGCAGCGAGGCCCTGGGCGACATCAAGGACCTGCGCCCCATCGTGCAGGAGGGCATGAGCGACTCAGCCAGCCTCGATAACGTATTCGAGTTCCTGATGCTGAGCGGCCTGAGCCTGCCACAGGCGATAGCTATCCTGGTGCCTGAGAGCTTCAACGACAAGAACCCCATCAGCGAGGACCTGAAGGCCTTCTACGAGTATCACTCAATCCTGATGGAGCCTTGGGACGGTCCTGCAGCGCTGCTGTTCTCAGATGGTCGCTATGCGGGCGGAATGCTGGACAGAAACGGTCTGCGCCCCAGCCGCTATACTATCACCAAAGGTGGTATGATGGTAGTAGCCAGCGAGGTTGGCGTGATGGACTTCGAGCCAGGCGACGTGGTTTCAAAGGGTCGTCTGCAGCCAGGAAAGATTCTGCTGATTGACACCCAGGAGGGCAAGATATACTACGACGGCGAGATTAAGGAGCAGCTGGCCAAGGCACATCCTTATCGCGAGTGGCTGAACGAGAACCGCGTGCAGCTGGAGAAGCTGAAGAGCGGTCGCCATGTGGACAACGGCGTGAGTAACTTGCAGCAGAAGCTGGTGACCTTCGGCTTTGGTCAGGAGGATATCGACAAGACCATCATCCCAATGGCCACAGCAGGTCAGGAGCCTGTAGCTGCCATGGGTAACGACACACCGCTGGCTGTCATCTCAGACCGTCCGCAGATACTCTTCAACTACTTCCGTCAGCAGTTTGCCCAGGTCACCAACCCTGCCATCGACCCGATTCGTGAGGAGTTGGTGATGAGCCTGACAGAGTATATCGGTGCTGTGGGAACCAACATCCTGACACCTGATGCCAGTAACTGTAAGATGGTGCGCCTGCCACAGCCTGTATTGACCAATACACAACTCGATATATTATGTAATATAAGGTATAAGGGATTCAAGACAATAAAATTGTCATTAGCCCACCCCCAGCCCCTCCCCAAGGGAGGGGAGCCAGATTGGAATCAGGCTGGTGAGAATTTAAGAACTGCTTTAGATAAACTTTGCAAGAATGCAGAACAGGCAGTAGATGATGGTTACAACTATATCATTCTTACAGATAAGGTAAACGAAGACCCCTCCCTTGGGGAGGGGACGGGGTGGGCTTTCATCCCATCGCTGTTGGCCGTAAGTGCCGTCCACCACTATCTGATTAGCGTGGGCAAGCGCGTACAGACCGCCCTGATTGTGGAGAGCGGTGAGATTCGCGAGACCATGCACGCAGCCCTGCTGCTGGGTTATGGTGCCAGCGCACTCTGTCCATACATGACATTTGCTATCCTCGACGATCTGGTGAAGCATCACAAGATTCAGGAGGAGTATGCTACAGCCGAGAAAAACTACATCAAGGCTGTGGATAAGGGCTTGAAGAAGATTATGAGTAAGATGGGTATCAGTACCATCCGCTCTTATCGTGGCGCGAAGATTTTTGAGTCAATCGGCCTGAGCGAGGACCTGCTGCGCCGCTACTTCGGCACAGAGGTGAGCACCATCGGTGGTGTAGGTCTGAAGGAGATTGCGAGGGATCAAATACGATTCAGCCTCACCCCCGGCCCCTCTCCGATTGGAGAGGGGAGTGGTTACCTTCCTAACCACGGTCAATTCTCTTGGCGCAAGGACGGCATCCAACACGCTTGGAATCCTGAGACCATAGCCAAACTGCAAATCGCCTGCAGAACAGGCAACTATGAGCTGTTTAAGGAGTGGGCTAGGTCAGTAGATGAAAAAGAATCTCCCATTTTCCTGCGTGATTTCCTTCGCTTCAAGAAAGTATCTACTCCCCTCTCCAATCGGAGAGGGGCTGGGGGTGAGGCTGAGGTGGAGCCCGTTGAGAGCATCGTGAAGCACTTCGTAACAGGTGCCATGAGCTTCGGCGCGCTGAGTATCGAGGCCCACGAGGCACTGGCACTCGCCATGAACAAACTGGGTGCACGCTCAAACACCGGCGAGGGTGGCGAGGACAACGCCCGCTATCACTCAGAGGTGGATGGCGTGAGCCTTTCAAGCAAGACCAAGCAGATTGCCAGTGGACGTTTCGGCGTGACAGCCGAGTACCTGGTGAATGCCGAAGAGATACAAATCAAGGTGGCACAGGGTGCTAAGCCTGGTGAGGGCGGACAGCTGCCCGGCTTCAAAGTGAACGAGATTATCGCCAAGACGCGTAACGCCATTCCTGGCATCTCGCTGATTTCGCCTCCACCTCATCACGACATCTACAGTATCGAGGACTTGGCTCAGCTCATCTTCGACCTGAAGAATATCAACCCCACAGCTGCCGTCAGCGTGAAACTCGTAGCCGAGAGTGGCGTGGGAACCATCGCCGCTGGTGTGGCTAAGGCCAAGGCCGACCTCATCGTCATCTCTGGTGCCGAGGGTGGTACGGGTGCTTCGCCCGCAAGCTCTATGCGCTTCGCAGGAATCTCGCCTGAGATTGGTCTCGCTGAGACCCAGCAGACGCTGGTCATCAACGGCCTGCGCAACCAGGTGCGCCTGCAGACCGACGGACAGTTGAAGACGGCGAAGGATGTCATCATCATGGCGATGCTCGGTGCCGACGAGTTCTCGTTTGGAACGCTGCCGCTGATTGTGCTGGGTTGCGTGATGATGCGCAAGTGTAACACCAATACCTGTCCCATGGGTGTGGCCACCCAGAACCCCGAGCTGCGCAAGCACTTCCAGGGCCGTTCGGAGTACGTGGTGAACTTCTTCACCTTCCTGGCCGAGCAGGTGCGCGAGTACCTCAGTGAGATTGGTGTGCACAGCCTGAAGGAGATTATCGGTCGTACCGACCTCATTGAGAGCCTCACCCCCGACCCCTCTCCAAAGGGCGAGGGGAGTGATGTCACCGAGAAATGGAAGACCATTGACTTCTCCCGACTTCTCTACAAGCCAGAGACCGATAAACCCCTCTACTGGGACCGCGGTGCATACACAGAGGTTACTGGCAACCAGCTCAACAAGCAGATACTTGCAGATTTTGAGGAATTACTATCTACTCCCCTCGCCTCTGGGAGAGGGGATGGGGGTGAGGCTTCGTACGCCATCAAGAATACCGACCGTGCCGTGGGCACCATGCTCTCCGGCGTCATCGCGAAGAAATACGGCGAGGCCGGACTGCCCGACTCGACCATCAAGATCAAGTTCAAGGGCTCCGCAGGCCAGTCGTTCGGCGCCTTCGCCGTACGCGGTCTCGACCTCAGGCTCGAGGGCGAGTGTAACGACTACTTCGGCAAGGGCCTCTCCGGCGGACGCATCTCCATACTCCCGCCGGCCCGCCGCAGCGACGACTTCCGCGCCGAGGACAACATCATCGCCGGCAACACAGGCCTCTATGGTGCCACCTCAGGCGAACTCTATATCAATGGTAAGGTGGGCGAGCGCTTCGGCGTGCGCAACTCGGGCGCCATCGCCGTCATCGAGGGCGCCGGCGACCACTGCTGCGAGTACATGACCGGCGGGCGCGTCGTCGTCCTGGGCAAGACGGGGCGAAACTTCGCCGCTGGTATGAGTGGTGGTGTGGCCTACGTCTACGACCCCGACCATACCTTCGACTACTTCTGCAACATGGATATGGTGGAGCTCTCGCTGGTTGAGGATTCCGTGAGCCGCAAAGAACTGCTGGAGCTCATCCGCCAGCACTACCTGCACACAGGCTCTGCCCTGGCAGGTCGCATGCTCGACGACTGGCAGCGCTATGTTCAGGACTTCATCCAGGTAGTCCCCATCGAGTACAAGCGCGTGCTTCAGGAAGAGCAGAACAAAAAGCTCCAAGAGAAAATCGCCAATATCCAGCGCGACTACTGAGAATAATGTAAAAATTAAATGATGTAAGAATGTAAAAATGAGGAGAATGCTAAGAAGTAATTGTTACATTTTCTAATTTTTAAATTTTTAAATTTTACCAAGATGGGAAATCCAAAAGCATTTTTAGAGATACACCGCCAGGAGGCCGGTTACCGTCCGATTCACGATAGAATCCACGATTTTGGCGAGGTAGAGCAGACGCTCAGCACTCGCGAACGTAAACTGCAGGCCAGCCGCTGCATGGACTGCGGCGTGCCTTTCTGCCACTGGGCCTGTCCGCTGGGTAACAAAGCCCCCGAGTGGAACGACGCCTTGTACAAAGGCGACTGGGAGTTGGCTTATCGCCTGCTCAATAGCACTAACCCCTTCCCAGAGTTCACTGGCCGCATCTGTCCCGCCCTCTGCGAGAAGGCCTGTGTCCTGAACCGTTTCAACCACGAGCCGACCACCAATCGTGAGGACGAGTGCGCCATCACCGAGGCCGCCTTCCGCGAGGGCTTCATCCAGCCCAAGACTGACATCGTTCGTAACGGCAAGAAGGTGGCAGTGATTGGTGCTGGCCCCGCCGGACTGGCTGCTGCCAACGACCTGAACCTGATGGGTTACAAGGTAACCGTATTCGAGAAGAACGAGGCTGCCGGCGGCTTGCTCCGCTATGGTATCCCCAACTTCAAGCTCAACAAGGCCATCATCGATCGCCGCATCAGCCTGCTTGAGCAGGAGGGCATTGAGTTTAAGTACAATACCAGCCTCACCCCCAACCCCTCTCCAAAGGGCGAGGGGAGTGATTACTTCTGCGTACAGGACGAGCTTGGTCATTCTACGCCCCTCTCCTTATGGAGAGGGGACGGGGGTGAGGCCTTCGACGCAGTCGTAATCGCCACCGGCACTCCCACCGCCCGTGACCTCAAAGCTCCAGGCCGAGAGCTGAAGGGTGTTCACTTCGCCCTCGAGCTCCTCTCCCAGCAGAACCGCGTGCTGGCTGGTATGGAGTTCTCGAA
>Ga0256407_10012799_pt1 | contig 11342 bp, 6 predicted proteins | sample RumenRJG_04DNA_FD_193489 | JGI IMG/M metagenome (GOLD analysis project Ga0256407, IMG submission 193489) | Bovine rumen microbial communities from Lethbridge, Alberta, Canada - RJG_04 | ecosystem: Host-associated > Mammals > Digestive system > Stomach > Rumen | place: Canada: Alberta | collected... | reverse complement strand
ATGCGGGCAGAATGCAAGGCACTGGGTATGTCGCTGATCTGATTATGCTAATTGCAGATCCAGAAGTTCCCTCAGTTTCTTGACTGAGGGATTTTCTTTTTCCATCAGTTCGAACTGCTCACGGCGCGAGAGGGCTTTCTCTTGCTCCTGGTGTTCGGCAATGCGGATGGAGAGGGTGATGTCGTTGTTCTGAAGGTGCAGTTTCAAGGTGCTGAGGATATTGCCCTTGATGTTTTCTATCTGCTCTCGAGCCAGTTCGTTCTCCACCGTCACTTCGATGGCAGGGAACTCGGTGATGGTGGGGCTCATGTTTTTCATGCGTGAGGCTACGCCACTGAGTTGTTGAGGCATACGGTTGCACATAGACAGCCATTCCAGTTCGAGTTCGTGCTGTCCGAACTTCTGCATTTGCTCTGAGGTCGCTTTCTCGCCTTGTGCGGCTTCTCCTTGAGCAGCAGCCTGAGGGGTGGTGCTCTTCTTGCGAAGGTTGTTCCATGAGAAACTGATGCTGCTCATGCTCTTGGGCTTGATGAGAGGTCTGGCCGTCTTCGGGGTTGCTGTAGGACGGCTTGTGGGAACGGTTACAGTAGGTTGGGTTGAGGCAACAGGCTCAGCCGCAGCTACCTGTGGGGCTGCTTTTCGTGGCTGAGACTGTTGTATCAGTTGCTTGAACAGGGATTTCAGTCTTCTGGGCTTGCGCCCACTAGCTGGCCCCTCGTCGGGCTGTGTTATCTGTGCGACCTCAATCAGGGTCAGTTCCACCAGCAGTCGCTTGTTGCTCGACTGGCGGTACTGAATGTCGCATTGGTTCATCAGGCGGAGCGCTTCGTACAACATACGTGTCTCGCACTTCTTGGCCTGCTCCTGATAGCGTGTCCGCTGCTGGTCGCTCACCTCCAGCAGGGGCAGTGTCTGCTCGTCCTTTGCCATCAGCACGTTGCGCACATGCTTGGCCAGGCCCTGAATCAGCAGACCGCCGTCGAAGCCCTTGTTGATGATGTCGTTCAGCAGCACCATGATGTCTGCTACCTTGTTGCTGACAGCCAGGTCAATGATTTTGAAGTAGTTCTCTGCGTCCAGCACGTTCAGGTCCTCAATGACCTTCTGGTACGTGATGTTACCCTGACAGAACGAAGCAGCCTGGTCAAAGATGCTCAGGGCATCGCGCATTCCACCGTCAGCCTTCTCGGCAATCACTGCCAGCGCCTCTTCCTCGTAGCTGATGCCCTCGCGCTCAGCCACAGACTTCAGGTGGTTGATGGTGTTGCGGACGGTCATGCGCTCGAAGTCGTAAATCTGACAGCGGCTCAGGATGGTAGGCAGAATCTTGTGCTTCTCCGTCGTGGCCAGGATGAAGATGACGTGTGCTGGTGGCTCCTCCAGTGTCTTCAGAAAGGCGTTGAACGCTGCCGTTGACAGCATGTGTACCTCGTCGATGATGAACACCTTGTACTTGCCCACCTGTGGCGGTATGCGTGTCTGCTCCATCAGCGTCTTGATGTGCTCTACAGAGTTGTTCGAAGCAGCATCCAGCTCAAAGATGTTGAACGAGCGTTGTTCGTTGAACGCCTGACAGCTCTCGCAGTGTCCGCAGGCCTCTCCCTCGTCCGTAGGCGTCAGACAGTTGATGGCCTTCGCAAAGATGCGGGCGCACGTCGTCTTTCCCACGCCTCGCGGGCCGCAGAACAGGTAGGCATGAGCCAGTTTCCCGCTCTTCACCGCGTTTTTCAGAGTGGTCGTTAGCGCCTGCTGTCCCACCACCGTATCAAACGATGTCGGGCGGTATTTTCGCGCTGAAACAATATATTCTTCCATAGTTAAAAACAAATTTCGCTGCGAAGTTACAAAAAAATGAGCGAAATCAAAAAAAAGAAAAGGAAATAGTAACTAAACAATGCTAAATAATGAGAAAAAGGCGATTTCTCTGCATCTTGCCTGTTTATTTAAGGAAATGAAGGAACGACTGCTTTATTGCAGCCGTTCCCTCTTATAGGTGAGCCATGAGAAATCTTCTCTGTGAGGCCCATCGTACCAATACTCTGTAAAGTCCAGAGAACAAACGGGGAGGTTGTCGCCTTGGCCGTCTCGGAATATTTGTTCCGTTTCTTGTGCAGCCTTATAAGACATCATTTTCTCTTCCCATTCTCCAATCGGTTCGTCGTAGAAGCTGCTGTACTTTTCGGCAAACAGATAATAATAGGTGGTGCCGTTGTATATACTTGTCAGGTACTCAACCCTGTCATCCCACCAGTCGTATTCAGGATGTTCAAGGGCTCGCCAGAGTTGGCTGCATCGCCGGTATAACAATTCGCATTCCGTTTCTGAAATGACATCCCTGAGCCTTACTCTATTGTTGTCAAACCAGACATAGCGCCAGTCGTCATAATCTTTGTCTTCTATAAGCCCTGCTGCAAATCTCCATATTTTCCTGGCCCACCAGAAATGCCCCGTTTCTGCACAAAGGTCACCTATATACATGGCCTTTTGGAACTTTCGCTTGCAGCTTTCCGCACAACGGATGGGGTGGATTTCCCGATTTACCAGATATCTGAGCAGACGAGCTTCAAGATGGGTCACAACACCATTGGGTAAGCATCTGCATACCCGATAAGGAATTCTTGGACGAGCCAAGCGACTTCGTCGATTACTTCTTCTCATAATTTGAATGAATTTAGTGTAACAATAATACAAAGAACGCTCACTCACCAGTCTTTTTAGACTGATGCTTGCGGGTCTTACAACCCAATTGTTACACTGCGCTATTAAAGCGGATTCTTAGCTATGTCATCTTGCTCTATCGAAAAATCGACTGCAAAACTACACAAATATTCTGATTCCGCCAAACGTTTTCAGCTATTTTTCTGAAATATTTTCGGACTGAGCCCTTATACGGATTACTTTCTTTACAGGCCTTTGCCAAGGTGTAGCCAAGGTGTAGCCAAGGAGTACCCAAGGTGTAGCCAAGTCCACGGAGCACCTTAGGACTTGGCTACACCTTGGGTACTCCTTGGGTAGGACTTGGGTAGGGCGAACCATGTTGCAGTGGATTATGTCCGAGTTCTGCCCCGGACTGCATTAAAAAAGCCCCTTCTACAGGGGCTTTTTCAGGGGTTTTAGTTGCGGAGGCAGGACTCGAACATGCGACCTCCAGGTTATGAGCCTGGCGAGCTACCAACTGCTCCACTCCGCGATGTTATTTCTATTAAGCGGGTGCAAAGGTAAGCATTATTTTTGAATTGACCAAACTTTTGTGGCACTTTTCACTAAAAATTGGTATTTTTGAACATTTTGCGCCTAAATATTTGTTGAATTCAACATTATTTCTTAATTTTGCACACTGCATTTGCCATGTGCAATGACGGAATAATATAGGAGAGAGAATATGTCAATATCGAAGACGAGACAGAAATTGGTAGACGTAGCCCGGCAGCTCTTTGCCATGAATGGGCTGGAGAATACGACGATGAACGATATTGCTCAATCATCGGGCAAAGGCCGTCGTACGCTGTATACTTATTTTAAGTCGAAGGAGGATATCTACTATGCTGTTATTGAGAGCGAGTTGGAGCGTCTTTCTGATAAGCTGGACGAAGTGGCAGCCAAGCGCATTCCGCCGCAGGAGAAGATTATCGAGTTGATATACATGCACCTGAGCATGATTCGTGAGACGGTGGTCCGCAACGGCAACCTGCGTGCCGAGTTCTTCCGTAACATCTGGATGGTGGAGAAGGTGCGCAAGAACTTTGACGATGCTGAGATAGAGTTGTTCCGCAAGGTTTTCCGTGAAGGCAAGGAGGATGGCGAGTTCGATATTGACAATGTAGACCTTGTTGCCGACATTACGCACTATTGTATCAAGGGCCTGGAGGTGCCGTACATTTACGGTCGTATAGCGCACGGCATGAAGGAGGAGGACACGAAACCTCAGGTGGCCAAAATCGTATATAGTGCATTGGGGAAGAGAAGAATATAATCAAGCGATTGTAAGTCGAGAAGGAGAATTTTTGTATACAATATAATAATAAAAGAAAAGATTATGGGATTATTAAATGGTAAGACAGCGTTGATTACAGGCGCTGCACGCGGTATCGGAAAGGCTATCGCGCTGAAGTTCGCAGAGGAAGGTGCAAACATTGCGTTTACGGACCTCGAAGTGAACGAAGAGACTGAAAAGGAAATTGCTGCCAAAGGCGTAAAGGCTAAGAGTTACGCTTCGAATGCTGCGGACTTTGCCCAGACCGAAGAGGTGGTGAAGGCCGTGAAGGAAGAGTTTGGCAGCATTGACATTCTGGTGAACAATGCCGGTATCACGAAGGATGGCCTGATGTTGCGCATGACTGAGCAGCAGTGGGATGCCGTGATTGCGGTGAACCTGAAGTCTGCTTTCAACTTCATCCATGCCTGTGTTCCTGTGATGATGCGTCAGCGTGGCGGTTCAATCATCAACATGGCTTCGGTAGTCGGTGTGCATGGTAATGCCGGTCAGGCTAACTATGCTGCGTCGAAGGCCGGTCTGATTGCGCTGGCTAAGTCTATTGGCCAGGAGATGGGTCCGAAGGGTATTCGTGCCAATGCCATTGCCCCCGGCTTTATTGATACGGCCATGACGCAGGCTCTGCCCGACGACATCCGCAAGGAGTGGATTAACAAGATTCCTCTGCGCCGTGGCGGTCAGGTGGAGGATATTGCCAACGTGGCAACGTTCCTGGCCAGCGATATGTCGAGCTATGTCAGCGGACAGGTGATTCAGGTCGATGGCGGTATGAATATGTAGTACTGCGGATTTATAGAAACAGTCAGAGGCGCTTCATGGAAGGAGCGCCTCTGTTTTGTTATTGTGTGCGGCTGGCTTGTCCGTCTGCCCTTGCTGCTATTCGATGTTGGGCGTGTCCCAAATCTTGGTCTTGGTGCAGGTGACGTTTTGCGTCAGTCTGCCTACTTTTAGGGTGAAGTCGCCCTCTTCGAGCGTCCAGCGTCCGTCGGCACCGACGAAGGCGAGGCTCTTGGCGGGCAGCCGGAAGGTGACTGTCTTCTGCTGGCCGGGTTCCAGTGCTATCTTGGTGAAGTCGCGCAGGCGGCGGTTGTCGGGAACGATGCTGGCCATGAGGTCGCTGGAGTAGAGCAGGACGGCCTCCTTGCCGGCGCGGTTGCCTGTATTCTTGACGTCGACGGTGACGGTCAGCACGTCGTCAGCGGTGAAGCGAACCTTGTCTGCGCGGAGGTTGGCGTATTCGTAGGTGGTGTATGAGAGTCCGTATCCGAAGGGCCACTGCAGGCTGACCTTGGCGTCGTAGTTGTAGGCGCCGGCCATGGTGCCAACCTCCTCGCTGACCTTGTAGTCGTAGGTGTTGAGCGAGTTGATTTCGCGTGGATAGGTGTATGGCATCTTGGCCGAGAAGTTGGCCTCGCCGCTCAGCAGGTTTGCCAGCGCGTCGGCACCGTAGTTGCCGGGCAGGAAGATGTCGACGACGGCCTTGGCCAGCGGTTCGATGTCGGCGATGAGCCTTGGGCGCCCCTCGTTGAGCACGAGGATGATGGGCTTGCCGGTCTTGGCCAGTGCCTTGACCAGGTTGCGCTGGTTGTCTGACAGCCAGAGGTCGGACAGGTTGCCGGGCGTCTCGGTGTACGAGTTCTCGCCGATGCAGGCGATGATGACGTCGGCCTGCCGTGCGGCACTGACGGCGCGGTCAACCTGCGGCTCGTTCTCTTCGTAGTACTGTCCCTGCTCGTTGTAGGTGACACCCTGTTCGAGGATGATGTTTTCCTTACCATATTTATTACAGAGGGCCTCGTATATGGTGTTGTACTTTTCGGCCAGGTCCTCGGCTCCTGAGCCCTGCCAGGTGTAGCTCCATCCGCCGTTCAGGCAGCGCATCTGGTTGGCGTTGGGGCCGGTGAGGAGGATTTTTGTGGCCGGGGCGGCCGGCTTGTTGGTTTTGGCCGGGGCGAGGGGGAGGATGTTGCCCTCGTTCTTCAGCAGTACGATGCTCTCTTCGGCGGCGCGGAGTGATTTCTGTGCGAACTCGTCAGAGCCGAACTTCTCGTATCCCTTGCCGCCGGTGTTGGGTTCGTCGAACAGTCCCAGACGATATTTCAGACGGAGTATGCGGCGCACGGCATCGTCGATGCGGCTCATGGGCACCTTGCCTTCCTGTACCAGTTCCTTCAGCAGTATGCAGAAGTCTACGCTGTAGGGGTCCATGGACATGTCTATGCCGGCGTTGACGGCCAGCCGGATGGCATCCTTCTTGTCCTTGGCCACGTGCTCGCGCTGGAACAGGTTGTTGATGTCGGCCCAGTCGGTGACCAGCATCCCGTCCCACTGCAGGTCCTCCTTCAGCCACTTGGTCAGCAGTTCATGGCTGGCGTGTACGGGTGTGCCGTTGATGCTGGCCGAGTTGACCATCATGGTCAGCGTGCCTGCCATGGCGGCCTGGCGGAAGGGCTCGAAGTACTTCTCGCGCAGCATCTGCGGCGACACGTATGCCGGTGTGCGGTCCTTGCCGGACCAGGGGGCGCCGTATGCCATGTAGTGCTTGGTGCTGGTGCCCACGTGGTAGCGCCCCAAGTGGTTGGGGTCGTCGCCCTGATAGCCCTTGATTTCGGCTACGACCATCTTCGAGTTGACCACGGCATCCTCGCCGAAGCTCTCCCAGATGCGGGGCCACCGTGGGTCGCGTCCCAGGTCGACGACGGGGTTGTAGACCCAGGGGCAGTTGGCTGCGCGGCTCTCGTATGCCGTCACCTCGGCCATCTCGCGGGCCAGTTCGGTGTTGAACGACGCTCCGAGGTTGATGGGCTGCGGGAACAGCGTTCCGCCCTGTGTGTAGGTGACGCCGTGGTTGTGGTCCAGTCCGTAGACGTCGGGAATGCCGGTGTACTGTACGGACTTCTGCTGTATCAGCCTGATCCACTTCTGCCACTGCTCTACGCTGGCGGCCCGTGTGGCCGGTGCGTTGAGTATGGAGCCTATCTTGTACTTCTGTATGGTGGTGTCCAGCGTCAGCTCGTTCAGCTGCCACTGTCCGTTAGCGTCGCGCTGTCCCATGATGTCGAGGTTCAGCTCGAGCATCTGTCCTACCTTCTCGTCCAGCGTCATGCGGGCGAGTTGTTTTTCAATCTTTGCCTCCAGTGCGTCGTCGCGTGGAATGGCGGGCCGCTGTGCCAGTGCGATAGTCGCTGTGGTCAGCAGCACCAGTGTCAGTACGTTCTTCTTCATGTTGTTTTCGGCTTTTGTTTGTAATATGTGTGCAAAGGTACAAAAACTTTTCGATAATATATATAATTAAGGTGTAAAACTTTTCCGGCGGGAGGCTCTGCTTTGAGCGAGCGTCGCGGCACCTCCCCTCGTTGTTTTATTGTCTCAGTGTCTCAATGTCTTAATGCCCGCTGCGGCTACCATAAATCCTTGATTGATAGACCGCTTGAAAATCCAATAAACTTTGTTAAATATAGCGTGCCTGTTGAATATGTGTGCTGCTTTTTTTGTATCTTTGCACGCTGAAAACCAAAATCGAAGTTTTGAGTTTTCGCGATAAAGTGTATTCGAATATAATAATAAAATAGGTAAAAATGAAGAAAGTAATGATGATTGCAGCCGTTGCTGCAACGCTGGTTGCTTGTGGAGGCGGTGGTGGCCGCCCCAGTTTTGGTGACAACGAGTATCCTGTTGTAACGGTGGGTACTTCAGAGGCTGACATGCAGTCTACTTATCCTGCTTCCATCAAGGGTGTGCAGGATGTTGAAATCCGTCCGAAGGTAACGGGATTTTTGGTACAGATTAATGTAAAGGAAGGTCAGACGGTAAGTGCCGGCCAGACTTTGTTTGTGATTGATAACGAGACCTATCAGGCACAGGTGCGCCAGGCTCAGGCTGCTGTCAATACGGCCCAGCAGCAGGTCAACACGGCCCAGCTGACCTACGATAATTCCAAGCAGTTGCACGAGAACAAGGTCATTGGTGACTATGAGCTGCAGACCTCGAAGAACACCTTCGAGAGTGCCAAGGCCCAGCTGGCCCAGGCCCAGGCTGCACTGGCCTCTGCCAAGGAGACGCTGAGCTTCTGCTATGTCAAGAGCCCTGCTGCCGGCGTGGTGGGTACGCTGCCTTTCAAGAAGGGTGCTCTGGTGAGTGGCTCGAATGTCCTGACCACAGTAGCCAATATCTCGTCGATGGACATCTATTTCTCTGTGACGGAGAAGGACGCGATGGTAATTTCGCAGAAAGGTCTGAACAGCTTCCCCGCCGTGAAGCTCCAGCTGGCTGACGGCAGCATCTATGCCCATGAGGGTAAGGTGAGCCGCATGAGTGGTGTCATCGACGCTGAGACGGGTTCTGTCCAGCTGATAGCCTCGTTCCCCAATCCCGAGAAGATACTGAAGAGCGGTGCTACGGGTAACCTGATTGTTCCCCGTCAGAATCTCAGCGCCATCATCATCCCTCAGGCATGTGTCTCTGAGGTGCAGAACAAGAAGTTCGTCTATATGCTGGGCGAGGGTAACAAGGTGAAGTACACCGAAATCAAGGTTGACCCCCAGAACGACGGCAACAACTATATCGTCACAGAAGGTCTGAAGGCTGGTGACAAGTACGTGTCCAACGGTATCACGAAACTTTCCGACGGCATGGAGATAGTGCCCATTACACCGGAGCGCTACCAGCAGAAGATAGACGAACAGGCCAAGGCTATGTCGGCTGGCGACATCGTGGGAGCGATGAAGAAATAATTGATAATTGAAAATTGATAATTGACAATTATGACTTTTACAACATTTATCAAACGCCCGGTGCTGTCGACGGTGATCTCCATCCTCATCGTCTTGCTGGGTCTTATCGGACTGGTGTCGCTGCCTATTGAGCAGTACCCCAATATAGCACCGCCTACGGTAGCGGTATGGACCAGCTATCCTGGTGCCGACGCTGAGACGGTGAAGAACTCCGTTGTCACGCCGCTGGAAGAGAGCATCAACGGTGTAGAGGGTATGGACTATATTACCTCTACGTCCTCTGCGGGCTCGTGCCAGTTGTCAGTCTTGTTCCGTCAGGGCATGAACCCTGATATGTGTGCCGTCAACGTGCAGAACCGAGTGTCGCAGGCCCAGGCCCTGCTGCCTGCCGAGGTGACACGTATCGGTGTGACGGTGACTAAGCGTCAGACCTCGCAGGTGCTGATGTTCACGCTGACCTCTGACGGTCGTTACGACGACGAGTTCCTGACCAACTACAATAACATCAACATCATCCCCGCCATCAAGCGTATTCAGGGTGTGGGTGATGTACAGTCGCCTGGTCTGAAGACCTACTCCATGCGTATCTGGCTGAAGCCTGACGTGATGAAGCAGTACAATCTGATACCTTCAGACATCAGCAATGTGCTGGCAGAACAGAACATCGAGGCTGCTCCCGGTACCTTCGGTGAACAGTCGGATGTGGCCTACGAGTATGCCATGCGCTATACGGGTCGTCTGAAGACCCCTGAGGAGTTCGGTAACATCATCATCCAGAGTGATAACGCTGGCCAGACGCTGAAACTGAAGGATGTAGCCCGCATAGAACTGGGCGGTCAGCAGTATTCGGTGTCGATGAAGAACAACAACATCCCGTCGGTGATGGGTATGGTGCAGCAGATTGCCGGCTCCAATGCCAACGAGATAGCCAAGAACGTGAAGGCTGAGCTGGAAGAACAGGCCAAACTGTTCCCTCCGGGCATGACGTATAAGATTAACTACGATGTCACCGAGTTCCTGTACGCCTCTATCGAGGAGGTGGTGTTCACCCTGGTGTTCACCCTCATCCTGGTGTTCATCGTAATCTACATCTTCCTGCAGGACTGGCGCTCGACGCTCATCCCGCTGATTGCCGTACCGGTATCGCTGGTAGGTACCTTCTTCTTCCTCAGCGTATTCGGATTCTCCATCAACCTGCTGACGCTGTCCGCCCTGCTGCTGGCTATTGCCATTGTGGTGGATGACGCCATCGTGGTGGTCGAGGCCGTGCACGCCAAGTTGGACCAAGGCTACAAGTCGCCACTGACGGCCTCCATCGATGCCATGAACGAGATTTCGGGTGCTATCATCTCCATCACGCTGGTGATGGCCTCCGTGTTCATTCCCGTGTCGTTCATCGGTGGTACCTCGGGTACGTTCTACCGTGAGTTCGGTGTGACGATGGCTGTCAGCATCTTTATCTCTGCTCTGAACGCCCTGACGCTGTCGCCTGCCCTGTGTGCCATCTTCCTGAAGCCGCACGACAAGGACGGACATGGCAAGAAGATGTCCGCGATAGACCGCTTCCACGCATCGTTCAATACAGCGTTCAACGCCACTACCGATAAATATAAGAATGCAATAGAGAAACTGGTGCGCAAGCCCATTGCCATCATCGTGGCCGTTGTGATAGGCATCGTAGTGCTGATAACCACGATGGCTACCACCAAGACCGGTCTGGTGCCTGACGAGGATACGGGAACCATCTTCTGTACCATCTCGATGCCGCCTGCAACCTCCGTGGAGCGCACCAAGCGCGTCATCAGTCAGGTGGACAGCATCCTGGGTGCCGACCCGGCCATCCAGAGCCGTGAGCAGATTCAGGGCTACAACTTCATTGCCGGTTCCGGTTCGGACCAGGCTACCTTCATCATCAAGCTGAAGCCGTTCTCAGAGCGTCAGAAGGGATTCTTCTGGAAGCTTAGCGGCCTGTGGCAGGGTGACGGTATCTACCGTTTCTTCATCAATCCCTATGAGGCCAATGGTGTGTTGGCACAGATTTATATCAAGACAGCCCACATCAAGGATGCCCAGATTCTGGCTTTCGCACCGCCTATGATTCCCGGCTTCTCTGCCAACTCGGGTGTGTCTATCGTGATGCAGGACCGTACCGGTGGCTCGCTCGACAAGTTCTTCGGTATTGTGAAGGATTATTTGGCCGAGCTCAACAAGCGTCCGGAGTTCCAGACGGCGCAGACCTCGTACAACCCGAACTATCCGCAGTATATGTTGCATGTGGATGTAGCAAAGTGTAAGAAGTCGGGCATCACGCCCAACACCGTACTGACCACGCTGCAGGGTTACTATGGCGGTCTCTATGCCTCGAACTTCAACGCCTATGGTAAACTCTACCGTGTGATGATTCAGGGCTCGCCCGAGACCCGTATGACACCCGAGTCGCTCAACAGCGTCTATGTGCGTACACCAGGCGGTATGTCGCCCATTCAGGAGTTCTGCCGCTTGGAGCGCGTCTATGGTCCGTCGAACATCAACCGCTTCAACCTGTTTACCTCTATCAACGTGACGGCAACAGTGGCTAACGGCTACTCGACGGGTGAAGCCATCAAAGCAGCCCA
>Ga0256407_10012796_pt1 | contig 11343 bp, 7 predicted proteins | sample RumenRJG_04DNA_FD_193489 | JGI IMG/M metagenome (GOLD analysis project Ga0256407, IMG submission 193489) | Bovine rumen microbial communities from Lethbridge, Alberta, Canada - RJG_04 | ecosystem: Host-associated > Mammals > Digestive system > Stomach > Rumen | place: Canada: Alberta | collected... | reverse complement strand
TGACCTGACCGTAGCGGCTTTTATTCCCAGCATGCTTCCGACCTCTTTGCTGTTGTAGCCCGCGATTACCGACAAGAGTACAATGTCTTTTTCATCGTCATATAATATGGACAGCGCTTCTTTGAGCTCAGGAGCAAGCTCTACGCCTTGCGGTGATTCGATATTAAGTCCGTCAATATCCTGAATTTGACTGTCAACCGCCTTTTTGCTGAGAATTGTACAGCACTCGCGGTAAAGTATCTTAAATATCCACGCCGAAAAGGCTTTTTCGCTTTTTAAGGAATAAATACTCAAATAAGCCTGAGTTATGCAGTTTGATACTGCGTCCATAGCGTCATGCGTATTGCCCAACTTAAAATAAGCGTAGCGGTACAGCTTGTCCTTATATGATATGTAGAGCTTTGCGAAGGCGGTTTTGTCGCCGTTTCGCGCTCTTTTTACTAAATCGTTATCCATAACTGACCTCCGACGATATCGTTCATATATATAGTGCGAAAATAGGGGAGAAGTGTTGCGGTAAATATGAAAATAATTGAAAAAAATATATACCCGATAAAGCGAAAACAAAGGTTACAAACTGTAATTTGTTGTAATAATTAGTCAAAAATACCGCTTTTTAACATATCTAACAATCTTCCACAAAGAAAAAGTAGAGATTTAACAGAATTGACAACATTCCACAGAGGTGATAATTGTAGTTAAGATAAATAAAAAGATAAATATAAAACGGATAGTAGACGGCAATATGTACAATCGGTTCTCAGATTGTAACTAAAAACGATAAAAAATTTCATTTTTTTAAATTTATTTACAAAAAGGGCTTGTTTTTTTTCTTTGAAAGTATTATAATAGTCCCATAATGTTTTTGGAGAATTTTTTTTAAGAATATTTTATTAGAATATTTTATAAGAATTTTCACAAAGAATTAAAACAACTTAGATTTGGAGAGAGTAAAAAATGAGATTACGTAAGCAGGAATTGGGAGACAGAAACCTTGTAGGTAATCGTGTAGAGCTTGTGAGAAAGCAAAAGGGTATGAAGCAGAAGGAACTTCTCGCACAGCTTCAGGTTAACGGTGTTGATATGAACGCATCCGGTCTTTCAAAGCTTGAAGGTCAGATTAGATTTGTAACAGATGTTGAGCTTGTAGCTCTTGCAGATATCCTTGAGGTATCGGTGGACTATTTGCTCGGCAGAGAAAAGTAATATATTCCTTTGGCTGATTCCGGGAGCTGATTTATCAGCTCTCTTTTTCTTTTAAATTGTTTATAGCTTATAATCGCTTAAAATAAAAAAATCCCCTAATATCGGGGATGTTGTGTGGGTGTTTATCGCCCTCACAATTTTTATTATAACACATATTTTTTAATTCTTCAATAGTAATTTGAAAAATAAAATTTAAAATATTTTTATAAAAAGTATTGACAATGTTAATCTTATTTGGTAAAATATAGACAAGATAAAAGACAGGAGGTCTTAGATATGAAAGTTAAGATTCCTTTTATCATTCACATTAAAGATTTTATCCGGAGCTTACCGCCCAACTGTTAAGCCCCAATGCTTTGGGGGAGATTTAAGTTTTTTAGCTAAGTCGAAACAGATGATTATTTTAATGTTTATGAAACATATTTTGGATTTTGAGTCAGGCGTGTTTTGTTCGTGATGAGCTTACTTATAAGAAGTAAATTAAATGCTTTCATAATGTTTATATAGATTAAAAGCTCGTCGCCTTGGTTAAAGGGATTAAGTTGAAGCCATTTGTAATTGGGCTGGGTACGACTTCTTACAATTTAATATTTTGGAGCTTATTAAACTGATATTTAACGGGTATAGACCAATGAGAATTTAAGTTTTCTTTTTAATATAAATCTTATGTCAGGAGATTAGTCCTATGTACAGTTAAATTTTATTTCGGTAATTTAACGAATGGAGAACGGTCCAATGTAATACCTTAGTTTTCTTTAGATAAATTTATTTTCGGAGATGAGTCCAAAGAACAGTTTAGTATAATTTGACCGAACCCAATCGGGTAAGGATTAATTGAAAGTTCAGAGGCGGCAGCGTTTGCCGCCTCTTTTGTCGTGTACATAAAAATCAGCCTGTATCAAGCGTTGTGCTTTGATACAGGCTGTAATTTTATTTAGTTAATGTTTTATTCAATACCCAAAATGCTCTTAGCGGAACTTACAAGCTTTGAGCAAATTGCAAGCGCGTCGTCCTTGTCCTTGCCGACAGCTGTGATATAGAGCTTAATCTTAGGCTCTGTGCCGCTCGGACGGATGATAACGCCGTTGTCGCCTTCAAGGTTAAGCGCGATAACGTTTGAGGTGGGGAGGGTGATGTCGGTTGTTTCGCCGGTGATAAGGTCGGTTTCCTTTTTAAGCTGATAGTCGCTGACCTTAACAACCTTGTACTCATCAATAGCCTTCGGAAGGTCCGCTCTTACGCTCGACATAATGTCGCTCATCTTCTGCATACCTGCAGCGCCTTCAAACTCAAACGCAAAGGTCTGGTTGAGGTAGTAGCCGTACTCTTTGTAAAGGTCGTCAATCATCTGAGCAAGCGAGATCCCCTGCTTTCTGTAGTAAGCGGTCATTTCGCAAATGAGCATTGAAGCTACAACAGCGTCCTTATCTCTTACGTAAGTTCCTGCGAGGTAGCCGTAGCTTTCCTCAAAGCCGAACAGATAGCGGTTTTCTTCGCCTTTCTTTTCGAGGTTAAGAATTACCTCACCGATGTACTTAAAGCCTGTGAGCACATTTTTAAGCTCGCAGCCGTACTTTTCGCAGAGCTTATTAATAAGCTTTGTTGTAACGATAGTCTTTACTACAACGGGGTTTTCGGGGAGAACGCCCTGTTCCTTTTTGCAGGAGAGGATGTAGTTTGTGAGCATTACACCGTCCTCGTTACCCGAGATAAGTCTGTAGCTGCCGTCAAAGTCCTTTACGGCGATACCTACGCGGTCAGAGTCGGGATCCGTTGCAAGGAGCAGGTCGGGTTTAACCTTTTCGCAGAGCTCAAGTCCTTTTGCAAGGGCTTCTCTGATTTCGGGGTTGGGATAGGGGCAGGTGGTGAAGTTTCCGTCGGGCATTTCCTGCTCGGGAACTACGGTAACTTCCTCAACGCCGATTCTGTTAAGAATTTTTCTTACAAGCTTGTTGCCTGCGCCGTTAAGGGGAGTGTAAACAACCTTTAAGCCCGAACCCTTGCAGATTCCGGGGTTAACCTGCTGCTTCATAACCTCGTCGAGGTAAGTTTCATAAACGCTGTCGTCAACATACTCGATAAGACCTTTTTCGATAGCCTCGTCAAAGTCCATTGTCTTAACGTCGTTAAACATATCGAGCTTCTGAATTTCGTCATAAACAGCAGCCGCGGCGTTGTCTGTCATCTGACAGCCGTCCTCGCCGTAAGCCTTATAACCGTTGTATTTTGCGGGATTGTGGCTCGCGGTTACCATAATACCTGCCTGGCACTTGAAGTAACGCACGAGGTAGGAGAGCACGGGAGTGGGCTGAAGCTCAGTTGTAATGTAGGTTTTAATTCCGTTGGCGGCAAGAACCCTTGCGGCTTCGTTCATAAACAAATCTGCCTTAATTCTGCTGTCGTGAGAAATAGCGACAGAACCCTTGCCGTACTTGCTAAGAACATAGTTTGCCAAGCCTTGGGTAGCCTGACGAACAACGTAGATGTTCATTCTGTTTGTACCTGCGCCGATAACGCCTCTCAAACCTGCTGTACCGAATTTAAGCGCGGTGTAAAAACGCTCGTAAATCTCGTTTTCATCACCCTTAATGCTCTCAAGCTCGGTGATAAGGTCTTTATCCTCGGTAGCGTTTTCGAGCCAGGAATTGTATAAGCTCATAATTTCCATAATAAAATCCCTCCGATATTATAGTTTTATTACGCATAATTTTTACAAGTTAAATATACCATAAAGCGCCGAAAATTACAACACTTTATTCAGACGTACAACTATTATTTTTTCTCAAACTGATAGCTGTGAGCGCTCTCTTTTTCTTTATATCCGAGCTTGACAGCCTGAGATTTGATTTGTTCGAAATCCCACTTTGAGTCCTTCGGAACGTAGATGTACTTAGGAGTTTTGTCGGGATTTACGGTGTAGTATTTGTCGAGCCTTGCGAGTGTGCTCGGATTTTCGCCTGCAAGCCAAGCTGAGAAGGTTCCGTAGGGCATATCCTCCGCGGCGAGGTAAAGCCAGGTTTTATCGCTCATAATCAGGATGTTGCCCTCGGGCTTGTTCTCATAAGCGTTCTTAAAGTCGCTGTAAATAGTTGTATAAGAGTCCTTGTTTTGTGGTGTTGTATAGATTCCTGCAGCAGGGCCTTCCTCGATTTTCTCGGTGAGAGTATCGGGCTGTCCGTCCCAGAACACGTGCCTTGCCTTTGAGCCGATTTGGAACGCTCCTTGAAGGAAAATCATAAATGCTACGAATATAAAGCTGAATCTCTTAACCCATACAGCGTAGGTGATGTTGTCAGGGCTTTCCTTCATATCCCTGATAAGCTGAGCCAAGAAAATGTAGCTTGCAACGTTTGAAGCCGCCAGTGCCATTGAGATAATATAGAAGTACTGGTTCGAGGTGATGTGCACGCAGAACGAGTAGATTATTCCGAGCACAAACAGTCCTGCAAACAGCTCTCCGGGCTTGTTGTCGCAGAGAATATATGATGTTATTCCGATAAATATCATCGGGAACATTATTGCGTTGTAGGTTGTCGAATGAAGTGTTTCGAGCAGAAGAACAGAGGTGAAAATTACAACCGCGGTTGTAACAATCAAATACAGCGAACGGTGAAGCTTTCTTTTGCGGTCAAAGATAAGCACAATAAGCATAACACCGTAGGTGTAAAGCGAATACTTGAAGAACGGGTGACATTTGTAGAAGTATTCGAAATACTTTCCGAGCTTTGAACCAAACGAGGTTGAAGCATGCTGGGGATCGTCGAGCATATAGGGGAGATTTTCGAAAATTCCGCCAAAGCCTGCCTTCGGCAGTACAAACGCGAGGAAAATAACAGCCAAAATGCCTGCGCCGAGTGTGAAGAACAGGAATGTTCTCAGCGAGAACATCTCGCTTGAAAGTACAAATTTAATATTGCGGTTTTTTATAATAATATGCACAACCATACAAGCCGCGTATATAATATACGCAATCGCGAGGTACGGACAGCAAAGAACCGCTCCTGCAAACGCCAGTCCGCTCAGGATTATCCACAGCTTTTTGTTGTAATCCGCCGTGGCAATTAATACGCCTGCAATTGTCACGAGTCCAAGTCCCATTGAATCGTAGCTCAGCGCCATGATGTTGTAGGGAGTGAAGATGAAGAACAATGCGCTTCCTATTGCCGAAAGGTAGCCGTACTTTCTGAGCCTTGTATAAATCAGCACCGACGCGCCTGCGTGAACAATTACATAGAATACTCTCGCGGCGTAAACAATTCCCTCGGTAGAGCCTGCGATTGTTGTGTAGAGCCATACGAACGGAAGCTGTAAAATTGCCGACATCTGCGACAAGTTCCACTCATCGACAAACAGAGCGTCGCCCATAAGCAGACGTTTCGGGATTGTATGATAGAACGATTCGTCATATCCGCCGAAGCCGAACTGGGTTTTCCAGATTGAAAAAATCAGTCCTGCAATAAGCATTGCCGCAAAAAATATATCCTGCCAGAAAAGCTTGTCGGACATAGACTTTTGCTTAACCACATAAGCCTTGATTTTTTCGTAGATAATAACAATCAGCTTTTCGAGCAAATTTAAGATGAACGAAGCTATCATCGAGAGGATGAAGCACAGCGGAACCGTGATGAAGTAATACGGAAGTCTGTCAACCATAACGGGTACGCTCTTTTTGAGCACATCGTAAATTAAGCTGTCAAATACAAACGACATCAGGTATATACCAAGCGCTAAGTCGGAGATCTTCCACAGTACAATTTTGACTGTCGGATTCCAGTCTTTTGTTTTGATTCTGCTTAGCAGAGTAAACAAAAGCGTTGCGAGTACGCAGGGCTCAAAGCCGTACCAGTATACATACGTGCCCGACTTAAAGGTTGTGCCGTAGCTTCTGAAGAAGCAGAAAGCGCCGAAAAGGAACTGGCAGATTAAGAAAAGAATAAGCATAGGCTTAGTCTTTAGTCTGATTCCGTACCTTCTTATATATGCGCCTATAAAGTAGTAGGTGACAGGATATACGCCCATCCAGAACGACGGAACAAGCTTTTGGAAGGTGTCGTTTTGAGTGGGATTCATCCACCACGTAGCGGTGTCAAAGTTAAAGATGTTGAACACCGTGGGAATCATGGTTAGGAAAAGGAAAGAGGCGACAAGTACCTGTCTTTGCCTTTTGGTCTTTAGCTTGTTAAAAGCGAGGTTTAAGAACGGTGCTATAAGGAACAAGCCGATGTACATCTCGATATACCATGAGTAGTTTGCTCCGGTAAAGTCCAGTGTTCCGAGAATGTAGTGCTTAAGGTCGTATTTACCCGTGCCCTTGATAGCTTCAAACATCGCTTCAAAGTTGAAGTTGTAAAAAGCGGCTTTTGCCGACGGCGTCTCGTGAATCGACTTAAACACCATACAGAAAATTGTTGCGAGCACAAAGATAATCAGAGTTTTTCTGATTCCCTTATAGTAGCTCCGGCTGAGCTCCTTTTTACTCATCAAATAACCGGTCAATATCATAAACAGCGGTACGCAAACGCCGAATAATACTCGCATTTGTATCATTAGGAACATCTGCGGACCGTGCAGGTCGGAATAGTTGCCGGTCGAGAAGAACGAGAAAAGACCTTCAAGAGGCCCCATGCCTGTTACGGTTTCACTGTAAAATCCATTGTGCAAGAAGAAATGCACGGATAAAACAGTAAAGGCGGCGACAATTCTGATTATGTCAAGCGAGCTGTCGCGCCGTTCGAGCTTTTTAATATCCATAGTCACGCTCCTGATTTTTATATTCCCTAATATTTTATCATATATTGTTAAAATAATAAATACAAAATAGAATTAAAATGATTTTTCAAATATAAAAGCCGTCATTTCGAATAGCTCAAAATGACAGCTTTGTTTTTGTATTATTTTTCGTCGTCACCGAGATATGTTTCAACAATAAACCTCGGACGGCGCTTTGCTTCAAGGTAAATTTTGCCGATATACTCTCCGATAATGCCTATAGCTAAAAGCTGCAAACCACCCAGCGCCCAGATTGAGCACAGCGTACTTGCCCAACCGCTTACAGTCCAGCCGGCAAAGAAAGCGATAATCGAGTAAACTACCATAATCAGGCTGATTAAAAAGATAATCAGTCCTGCCCAAGTGATTATTCTTATCGGCTGAATACTGAGCGAGGTAATGCCTTCCCACGCGAGTGCGAGCATCTTTTTAAGCGGATATTTACTCTCTCCGGCGAGCCTTTCGGAACGCTCATAGGTAACGATATCGGATTTGTAGCCGATAAGCGGAACCATACCTCTGAGGAAAATATTTGTCTCTTTATACAGCGAAAAAGCTTCAAGCGCTCTTTTGCTCATAAGCCTAAAATCAGCGTGGTTAAAGATAACCTTTGCTCCCATATGGTTGAGGATTTTGTAGAAGCCTTCAGCGGTAAAGCGCTTAAAGAAGGTGTCTGTCTCTCTTTTTGACCTTACGCCGTAAACAACGTCGCAGCCGTCCTCAAACTTTGCGACCATCTCGTCAAAAACGTTGATGTCATCCTGCAAATCGGCGTCGATTGAAATTACAGCGTCAGCCTTGTCCTTTAAGGTCATAAGTCCGCACAAAAGCGCGTTTTGATGACCTCTGTTGCGGCTGAGCTTAATTCCCTGAAATACAGGATTTTCACTGTGGAGCTCAGATATAATCTGCCATGTTCTGTCCTTTGAGCCGTCGTCGATAAAGACAATCTTGCTGTCAAAGGTAATTTTATGCTCACTCATCATCGTATTATATTTATTGAGCAGTTTTTCAGCGGAATCCCTTAAAACTTCTTCTTCATTGTAGCAGGGGATAGCCAAATACAGCTTTGTCATATACTCACCTTCATATTGCAATATGTATATATGATATTATTTTTTAATTGAAATGTCAAGAAAGTGCGCTGTAAAACGAAATTTTTGTAAAAAATCCTGCTTAAATACAAAAATACTCTTGTAAAGATTTTTGGTTTGTATTATAATAAAAACGAGAATATAATCCTTTGGAGGTATAAATATGTCACAGAAATCTATTGCGGTACTTACAAGCGGCGGCGACGCCCCCGGTATGAACGCGGCTGTCAGAGCGGTTGTTCGTTCGGGCATTAATATGGGTATGAAGGTTTACGGCGTTTACCGCGGCTATAACGGTCTTTTGAACGGCGACGTTAAAGAGATGAACCTCAGGTCGGTTTCGGAAATTATCGGCAACGGCGGAACAATGCTTTATACCGCCAGAAGTGAAGAGTTTAAGAAGAAAGAGGCTCAGGAGCGTGCGGCGGACTTTTGCAGAAGCATGGGCATCAGCGGCGTTGTAGTAATCGGCGGCGACGGCTCGTTCAGAGGAGCTCAGGCTCTTACAAATGCCGGTATTAACTGCATCGGCGTTCCCGGCACTATTGATAACGATATTGCCTGCTCGGAGTACACAGTCGGCTTTGACACCGCTATGAATACAGCTATTGATATGGTTGACCGTATCCGCGACACCGCTCAGTCACACGACCGCTGCTCAATCGTAGAGGTTATGGGCAGACGCTGCGGCGATATCGCTTTGCAGACAGGTATTTCTGCAGGCGCAACGGCAATTCTCGTTCCCGAGGTTGAGTATAATATCGAGAAGGACGTAATTTCCAGAATTATCAATACACAAAAAACAGGCAAAAAGCACTTTATTATTGTTGTTGCGGAGGGTGTTGGAAAGGTTAACGATCTTGCTAAGTACATCGAGCAGCGCCTTGGTATTGAGGCGAGAGCTACAATCCTCGGACATGTTCAGCGCGGCGGTTCTCCTACAGTTCGCGACAGAGTTGTTGCAAGCCAGATGGGCTATAAGGCTGTTGAACTTCTTAATCAAGGATTTGGCAACCGCGTTGTAGTTATGAGAGACGGCAAGATTACCGACCTTGATATCGACGAGGCTCTCAGTATGGAGCGCGTATTTGATATGGAGCTTTACAAGGTTGCAATGACAATCTCTATTTAATCTAATATTTATTTTGCTTTTAAGGGCGGACGGTGTTCGCCCTTAATTTTTCCGGAAAGGAATTATAATATGCTTTCAGATGTACAAAGACTTTCTAAGGGTATGATTATATATTCGGCTCTTGTGGCGGATTTCGAAAAGCTTGATTTTAAAAATGACGCTTTGGCAGGAGTAAGAGCTAACTATTTTAACTCTCACCACTATCCTCAGTCCGAAAAAACCGATGTTGAAGTTGACAACCGCACACTAAACCTTTCTTATACAATGAGGGAAGGTGAGGCGCTGCTGTGGAAGGTTACGAGCAATAACAGCCCGTATCAGACAGTAAAGCGTATTTCTGACGAGGTTTACTGCGTTTTGACTTACGGCGGCAACGGCGTTGTTTATAAAAGGCTTTATTTTGATAACTTCCATAACTGGCTTGCCACGGAATATTATGATAATCTTAGGGAAAATGCGCTTTTGGCTACCGTTAAGCCCGTGACGATTGACGGCGTTATCTGCATAAAATATGATAAGATTAACGCAGACGGGGAAAAGGTTACCGAATATCTTTATCCGTCGGAAAATTTGCTCAACCAAAAAAGCGTCTGCATAATCTACTCAAACTGCGGTATGATAAGGTACGATTCCACCTTTAAGCCTGCCGATATGCAAGCTGTTGAAAATCAAAACGGCGATGAAAAGGGCTTTAATTTTACTGTTGATGACTTTACAAAGCCTGCTGTAAAACCGCTTGATTTGGAAAATGCAGATTATCTCAGCGAGGCGGATTATAAAACGGAAGAAATCTTTGTTGAAGAAAAGAAAGAAAACACCGGCGAATATTCCGCTTATGACAAAATAAAGAGTATTTTGTACGAGGCGCATAAAACCAATAAAAATATATTCGGTGAGGTCGCTTCATACTCTGCTCCCGATGATGAGCCTTCAGAGCAGGAAAAAGTTGAAATCGAACAGGAAATTGTCGAAGAAACAGAGCCTGAGGCTGTGATTGAGCCGGAGGAAAATGCAGTGAAAACAACTGAAGAAAAAGCAGAGGAAAAGACAGAGACTAAGCCCGAATACGAGGTTAAACCCGAGCCTGAGCCGGATATGGTAAAGGAAACCGGCCAAGGCGAGTATTCATATTACGGAAGTCTTGATGAAAACGGTCTGAGAATAGGCAAGGGCAGGACGGTATCTCCCGACGGCATCACCGTTTACGAGGGCAGTTATAATAACGACAAGCGCGAAGGCTTCGGTGTAAGCTACTACAAGGATGGTAAGCCGAACTTTGTAGGTGATTGGGAGAACGGCTACAGAAACGGCAGAGGCGTAGGCTTCCGCCACAGCGACGGCACAATGCATGTTGGTAATTGGACTGAAAACACGCCTGACGGAGTAGGAGCAAGGTTCGATTCCGACGGCAGTTTCAGCGAGGTTTGCCCTTATTCTATGGGCACTCGCGAGGGAAAGGCAATTTCGTATGACGAAAACGGCAACGTTGTAATTACCGTTTATATCGCAGGAGAGGTTGTAGCTGAAAAAGTTATTACCGATGAAGATATTTTTCCGAAACACGAATAAATTAATTAAATACGTAAAAAATAATGGCGTCGAGTGTCGACGCCATTATTTTTTGTATAAGGATGAATATTATGAAAAGATTTTTAGCGATTGCTTTTGCGTTAATTATTTCGCTTGCGGCTTTTTCGGGCTGCAACGCAGGAAAAAATACCGCTTCCACGGTATCCGAAGCGGCTTCAAATGTCGTTTCGGGAGCTGACAAGGTTGTAAACGACGCAGGCGACGGACTTAAAAAGGCAGGCTCAGCCGTTGATGATAACGCCGAGAAGATGAAGAACAACGGCGAAGTAAGCGACGGAGACGGAGTTATCGGCAACGAGGGCAGTATGGTGGAGCACGAGGTTGAAACTCAGGACACTACCGATTCGGTTTCCGAAAGCGATATGAGTAGTAACTGAGCCGTGTTGCCGAAAGAAATGCAGGGGCGTATTCATAACACCCCTGCATTTTTAGTATGACGGGCATATCAATGCTCTGTGGTGAAAGTCCACCGAGGCGTAGTTACCGACGAACTCAAAAGCGACTCCCAAGGTTTGTATCGTGAGGTGCAGGCGAGAAGAAGGGATAGCGGAA
>Ga0256407_10012790_pt1 | contig 11348 bp, 9 predicted proteins | sample RumenRJG_04DNA_FD_193489 | JGI IMG/M metagenome (GOLD analysis project Ga0256407, IMG submission 193489) | Bovine rumen microbial communities from Lethbridge, Alberta, Canada - RJG_04 | ecosystem: Host-associated > Mammals > Digestive system > Stomach > Rumen | place: Canada: Alberta | collected... | reverse complement strand
TGATCCTTACGTCCGGTCAGTATCTTGTGGCCGTAGGCCTGATGACCCACGTCCCAAACTATTCTATCTTCGGGGGTATTAAATACGTAATGCAGTGCTACAGTAATCTCGGTTACACCCAGACTCGAAGCCAGATGTCCCGGATTTACCGCCACCTCTTTAATAATATCTCGACGCAGTTCGTCGCACACCTGTGGTAGGTCGTCCACCTTCAGTTTTCTCAAATCCTCAGGTGTATCAATCTTATTTAAAAGAGTAAACTCAGTTTTTTCCACACAAAAAATATATTTATTTCGAGTGCAAAGTTAAGCAAATTTTATAATATTACAAAATATTTCCGCAAATTTGCACCCTTAATATATAACAATTGTAAAAATCTTGAGCTAAATCTGTCCGCTCTCCACCATCAGTACCACGCGCTCTGTCAGTCGGTCCACACCCTCGGCGTCGTACTCTTTTTTTAGCGATGCGCCGAATCCCCAGGCAAACACCTGCCAGAATCCTGCGCGTATAGGTCCCATAAATGCCTTTATCATATCATAGCTGCTCGAGTGGCATTCGCGGTCTATCAGTTTTATCAGCAGCTTGCCCTGGCTGTACGTCAGTTTCTTCATCTTCGGCTTGTATGTCTTAAATATATCCTCCTCCACGCGCTTCATGTGCTCGGCCTTGGCCTTGTCGTTGGGCAGTGTTTCCAGATACTCCGTAGTCTCTATCAGCATCATTCTAGCCTCCTTAGCTATCGGCAGCACCTTCTTCACGTTTGTCACCAGTCGCATATACTGCGAAGCCTGTCGTTTGTTCTTAAACGTCAGTTGCGGATACACATACACGTTGTTCATCTCCATATACTGTATGCTGTCGCCCTCGTGCAGCACCTTTCCCACCTTTACGGTCGGCACAAACGTAGGCGAGTCCATCTCCGCCAGCACCTGCTCGGCGGTCAACCTCTGCTCAGCCTCCTGCGCCGCAGCGCCGATAGCCAGGCATGCAAACCCTATGGAAACCATCAACCTTTTCATTTCGGGTGCAAAATTAGTCATTTCTGTCGAAATGGCAAAGAAATCTTCTTTTTTTATTTAATAACCCAATATAAGTTTGTTTGATTCTAAACTTAGGGTGGCACTTATGGCTTGCTCCGATGAGTCGAACAGCCTGTTCCGATGATTCGAAGCGATCGTTCCGATGATACCCTCATCCCCTAAAGTATCAGTCGAACAACTCGTAGAGCTGATTCGAAAATGTCTTAGAAACGACTCGGACACCCATAGAAGATATATAAATTAGTATGGCGCCAAACGGATACATTGGTTGGTGGCATTTCTTACTGTAGAATTCTAAAAAATATGCGTTTTATTTGCTACTTCCAAAAAAACGTCGTACCTTTGCACTCCGATAAAGAGACGATAAACCAAATGAGATATAGATTTTTATTAATTTTATTTATCATATCCCTGGGTAGCTATGCTCAGGATGGGCATCGATGGGAAACGGTGCTGGGGCAGGTGATGACGGCAGAGGATATGGCTGATGAGGGGTGGCAGCAGAATTATGAGATGTTGTGCGAATTGGAACAGAATCCGATAAATATTAACAGAACGACTCGCGAAGAGCTGGAGGCGCTGCCTTTTCTGTCGGCACAGCAGGTGGAGGCTATAATGGAGTATCTGTATCGCTATGGCTCGATGAAATCGATGGCCGAACTGATGATGATACGAGAGATAGGACCGCAGGAGCGACAACTGCTACAGTGCTTTGTATACGCGGGCGATGAGCCAAAAATGGCGATGCACGCTAAGCACGAACTGACTGCATCGGCGCAGATACCAATGTATGAGCGCAAAGGCGATAGGAAGGGCTATCTGGGTGATAAGTATCGCCACTGGTTGCGATATCAGATGAAAATAGGAGACAAAATGAAACTGGGGCTTGTTGCATCGAAGGATGCTGGCGAGCCCTTCTTTAAGGATAAAAACAAATATGGCTACGACTACTATTCGCCATACCTGGAAATGAAAAAACTCGGTAGGCTGGAGACTCTGGTGCTGGGCAACTATCGCGTGAGTATGGGCATGGGAATGGTGATGAACAATAGTTTTGCACTGGGCAAGATAGCCATGCTGCAGAACTTGGGGCGGCAGACAAACATCTTGAGGGCTCATTCGTCGCGAACAATGGGATACTTGCAGGGGGTAGGCGCTACTTTAAGACTGGCACGAAGCATGCGACTGACAGCCTTTGCATCGTATACCCCTATGGACGCAACGCTGAACAAGGAGGGCGATGCGCAGACAATAGTGACTACTGGCTATCATCGCACCCAAACTGAGATGGACAAGAAGAACAATCTACACGCGCTGAAGACGGGCGGACAACTGAGATATGATGCCCGCGGACTGCATCTGGGGCTGAACGCGCTATACGTACATCTGGACAGAAGACTGACGCCCAACAAGACGCAGACATACAACTGGTACAAAACCGAGGGTACTGAGTTTGTGAATGCAAGCATAGACTATGGTTACACCCGCCATCAGTTGGCAATAAACGGTGAAACGGCAACAGATGGCAACGGCCATATAGCCACTATAAACACAGTGAGCTATGCGATGAACAATGGTCTGAGGCTGATGGCTCTGCAGCGATACTACAGCTATCAATACTCGTCGCTAGATGCGCAGAGCTATAGCGACGGAGGGCGTGTGCAAAACGAGAGTGGGGTGTACGTGGGTATGCAATGGCAACCGTCGCCACGATGGCAGCTGGCTGCTTATGCCGACTATGCCTATCATCCATGGGCTGTATATCGCAAAGAGGGGCCCACGCATCAGATGGACTATCTGATACAATGTGCCCACAACACAGGCAACTGGCGGCTGACAGCAAGATACCGACTGAAGGCTGACGATAAAGAGCATCGCACCCGATTGATAGCCGAATATGCAAATGACAACTTCAGTAGCCGAACACAACTGGATGCGGGATATCTGGCTACAGAAGAATCGGAATTGGGCGCAATGATTAGCGAGAGCCTGGCATACACTCACCGATGGTTGAGGCTGAATGTGGGGGCGGGATACTTTCATACCGACAGCTATGACAGCCGTGTGTATCTGTATGAAAGCGGTCCGCTATATACTTACTCTATGCAGCAGCTTTATGGCGAGGGTATACGCTACTGGCTGATGCTGAGAGCAAATGCAGGACGAAATCTGATGCTTACAGCAAAGGTAGGTGTGACCGACTATTTTGACCGCACAAAAATAAGCAGCAGCTATCAGGAGATAGATCGCTCAAGTAAGACAGATGTAGACATACAGCTGCGCTGGAGGATCTAAAGTAGTTGCTGATAGAGCTGGAAGACCTGGCCGGCTACATCCTTGCCATCGAAACGCTGGATATAGTCCATACTGCGCTGGATGCGCTCCTGGCGGCCATCGGCGCCCTTAAGGCTGCGGCGGATGGCATCGGCCATGCCCTCGGCATCATCAGGGGCGACGTAGAGGCTATCGGGGCCGCCGGCCTCTTCGAGACAGCTGCCTGTGCATGCTACTACGGGCAGACCGCAACGGATGGCCTCGATGATGGGGATGCCAAAACCTTCGTAGACGCTGGGATAGACAAAGGCCTCGGCACCGGCATAGAGTGCGGGCAGATCGGCATCGGGCACACCATGGAGTATGCGCAGGCGATGCTCAAGACCATTGGCACGGGCATACTGCACAAGTTTGTCGGTATAGGCAGTGTGGCGGCCTACAAGCACAAGCGAAACGTCATCGGGCAGATAATGCAGGGCCTGGAGGGCCAGCATGGTGTTTTTGCGGGGCTCGATGGAGCCGACACTCAATACGTAGCGGTCCAATTGAGAATGGAGAATTGAGCGCTCGGCTTTGCCGCTTGGCTTGTCCAAGAATTGAGAATTTAGAGAGGCGCTGAAGCGCTGGGCACACGACTGGTAGATGAGGGTGATGTCGGATTCGGAAACCAGATCGCCTCCATATTCTAAGATGTCGCGACGGGTGCACTCGCTGATGGCGATGATATGATCGGCCTCTTTTATGGTCTGACGGAACTTCCACTTGTATATCTGCACATCGATGGGATTGTAGAACTCGGGATGGCGCAGGAAGATTAGATCGTGGATGGTGACCACGCTCTTGATGCCGCTGCGACGGATGCCTATGGGCAGCTCGCCCGAAAGTCCGTGATAGAGCTGTATGTCATCGCGCTTAAGATCGGCTACGATGCCGCGACTGCGCCAATAGGACTTTGAGAGACCGGAATTTAGAATTGAGAATTTAGAGGGGGGATAGACGAAGGCCACGTTGGGGCGATCGACGATTTGGGTGCGCAGGTCATCGCGGCCACGGTCGGGGGCGTAGAGGTTGAGGCGCAGGGGATACTGGGCCAGATCGTTGACCAGTGTGCGGCCGTAAGAGCCCAGACCTGTGCCGTTGCGAACTATGCGCTTGGCATCGATACCTATATTAAGTGGGGGTGTAGTCATGACTTACGTGAGAAGTGTTTAAATACGAAACGCACAATGACAAAGTTTGTGGGCACAGCTATCATTAATACTGCAAACGGGGCCAGCAGGCGGTGAACACCTATCCACAGGAAGAAATTGAACAGGGCTATCTGCAGGAAGTAGTTGAAGACGTGTGCTCCGGCAAAGCCGGCACCATTGCGAGCCGAAGTGCGCTCGTGGAAAGTGAAGTGGGCTGAGAGGTAATAATTGGCCAGGAAACTTAAGAAATATCCTGCCGAATAGGCTATGTTGACATTGATGAAATGCTGTAAAAGCCAGTAGATGGAAAGGTGGAGGGCCGTAGACACCGCGCCCACGACACCAAACCTCATTATCTGTCCGAGTGTTTCCTTCTTTTGATGCATCAATATTGATTTTGATTGCAAAGTTAAACAAAAAAAACGAAAATGGGCGAAAAATTATTGAAAAACAAAAAAAGTTTGTATCTTTGCAATCAAATTGTTAGAAATATAAATGTATGATTCCTTTTAATAAGCCTTATTGCTCAGGTCGTGAGCTTAGTTATATACAAGAGGTGTGCCAGTCGACTACTATGTCGGGCAATGGACAGTTTACCAAGCTATGTCATGGTTTCTTCGAAAAACGCTATGGTTTCCGTAAGTGCCTGCTTACCACATCGGGCACCGACGCGCTGGAGATGTGCGCCATGCTATGCGAACTGAATGCCGGCGACGAGGTGATTGTGCCCTCGTATACGTTTGTGTCGTCGGCCATAGCATTTATCCGCGAGGGCGCTGTAATACGATTTGCTGACAGTGGCGCTGACAATCCGAATGTGACTGCAGCGGATATAGAGCCACTGATAAACGAGAAGACCAAGGTGATAGTGGTGGTGCACTATGCCGGTGTGGCTTGCGACATGGACAGCATAATGGCTCTGGCCGAGAAACACAACCTGCTGGTAGTGGAGGACGCTGCACATGCCATCGACTCGTATTATAAGGGCAAGCCACTGGGAGGTATCGGACATCTGGCTGCTTTCTCTTTCCACGAGACTAAGAACATAAACTGTGGCGAGGGTGGTATGCTGGTGGTTAACGACGAGAGATTTGTGCGCAGGTCGGAGATTCTCTGGGAGAAGGGTACCAACCGTGCGGAATTCTATCGCGGAATGGTGAACAAATACGGATGGTGCGACACCGGCTCATCGTTTCTGCCTTCTGAGTTTAATGCAGCTTTCCTGTGGGCACAGCTGGAGCAGTTGGACGATATACAGGATAAGCGACGCCACATATGGGAGAGCTACGACAAGGCGCTGAAGGGTAATCTGCCCAAGGGCATTACACGCCCCGAACTGCCGGAATATGCTACCAACAACTATCACATGTACTATCTGCTGTGTGAGAGTCTGGAACAGCGCACAAAACTGATGAACTATCTGAAGAACAACGGCGTGCAGACCACGTTCCACTATCTGCCCTTGCACTCAAGCAAATATTATGAGGACAAACATGATGGACGAGTGCTAGCCAATTGCGACAGATATGCTGATACGCTAGTGCGTCTGCCATTGTTCTACGAGTTGACAGACGATGAGATACAGAAGATTGTGAAGTTGATACGTAAAGCCCTTTAATTGAATTTTTTTTTATTTTGCAAAAAAATCTCTCATCTCTCAAAAAATCTTCTGAAAGCCTTTTATACAAAGGGATTGAGAGGGATGAGGGATGTTCAGAATCTCTCAATAATCTCTCAATCACCCCTCATGTGTTTTGTTGATGACATCTGAAAGGTGCATTTCTTTTAATGAGAGTCATCATGAGAGATCCATGAGAGATTCCTGAGAGATTCTGAACATCTCTCATATCCCGGAAGGCCTTTGTCTTTTGACTTTTCCTGTGGTTGTCAAGTTGTGTGCTGATTGCTAAAAAATGCAAATTGTAATCTTCCTTTTCGTCTTTTATAAAAATAATGTATACTTTTGCAAAGTCTATACTCATGCCAGACATGGGGTGGACATGACATTATGGAATAAGCGTCATTGATGCTTTGTTTTTGGCTATCTGAAACTTCCACAATACAGATAAACCAGTCAAGAGCAACAGCGGAGGTGAATGCTACGGGTGAGATATATACTCCCGGGGTGTGCCGAGGGCTAATTGTGTGCAACAACGCCCTCATGCACACTTAAGGGCGCATTATATTCTGACTAGCGTGGGTATTCAGACTCTGTTCGTTCACTGGTTGGGCTGTGGAAGGCCTCAGATAGCTGGACGGGCAGATGAGGATACCCCGTTTTTTTTCGTATGTCAGCATTGAGATAGTAATCCTCTGACGAGTGGGTGTCAGTCAGAATGTCGAAAGACTGATATGATTGAAAATAGACCAAAAATTACACTTCTCATTTCAACTTACAACTGGGTTGATGCACTAAAACGTGTGATAGATGGAGTCCTCCAACAAACGATTTTGCCTGATGAGATTATAATCGCTGATGATGGGTCGCGCTTTGATACCAAAGAATATATTGACAGCATACGAAAATACTTCCCGATGCCACTTATTCATGTTTGGCACGAAGATGATGGATTTCGCAGAACAATAATCCTTAATAAGGCCATAGCACAGGCCTCAGGAGATTACATCATAGAGATTGACGGGGATGTTATACCGGAGCGACATTTTATTCAGGACCATATTGAAGTAATGAAGAAAGGCTTCTTTGTATGCGGAAGTCGTGTAATGCTGCAGGAAGAAGGTTCTGTACGACCTTCACATTATGTTAATCTTATGCGAATCGGGTGGTTGCGTAATGCCATTGCTAACTATAGACCAAAGTTCTCTGTCCGTCATGTGCGTGGTTGCAATTTAGCCTTTTGGAGAGAAGATTTTGTATCGGTCAACGGATACAACGAAGACATTGTGGGATGGGGACATGAAGACAGAGAGTTTGTTTTCAGACTCCTGTTCAAAGGTGTTAAGGAGAGAAGACTCAAATTTGGAGGAGTTATTAAACATATATACCACAATGCACAATCAATGGGAAGTAAATCTCATAATTACGATTTGCAATGTCAAACAGAGAATAACCGCTCGACATGGTGTGCAAATGGTGTTTCTAAGTATCTTTAGTCTTGCGGAGCATAGTCCTTGGTCAGCATCTCGTAGCATAGCTTAAACCAAACAATGGTTACCGGTAGGGCCTTTAGGGCGTAAGGCTGTACGAACTCACGGCGCAGATAGGCCGGAAAAAGGTCGCTGGGCGACATGCTGCTGAGGATGAAGACAAATACCAGAAGTGCGACATCCCACTTAGTGCGCTTCCAAGGAGCTGCCGTGTACCATATTACAACACCTATCAGTGGTGTGATATAGCCGCTCGACTCGCTACCTGTAGAGAAGAGTACAATAAACATCATGGCTGAGGCAAGCACTGTCTGACGGAAAGCCACATACTGATACTGCGAGATGCGCAGGTAAGGCAGTGCAAACAGGGCTAAGCCAGGTACGATCAGCCACAGGTCGTTGAACCAATAGCCCGAGATACGATGCACCATACCCAATAGCGAGATGTTATTCATGATATTCACCGCATTCTCTGCATTCTTGTTAGAAAGCGAGATATACCATTCATGATACTGACTAACAATATAGTCCCAACCATGGAAGAAAGGCATGGGAGCCACAAACATCACGACAGCCCAGAATAAAAGGGCTGCTATGAACTTTCCCTTATGTTTTGAAAAGAAGAAGAATGCCAGTCCTACAATGCTGTAAGCCTTGACAAATGTGCCTAGCATAATAAAGAATGCGGCCCAAAAATCTTTCTCCTTTTCTATCAGATAGTAGGCCAACAGAATGGTAGCTGCGATAGCGATGTTAAACTGCTGCATAAAGAGGGCTGTCAACATCTCGTGCGCACAAAACCAGAGAATAAAGAGTTGTTGGTATTTGGTAAACTGCGACTTGCGGATAGCCCAATAGAGGAACAGCGTTAGCACAATGCCCCATAACAGCAGTCCAATCCATTTCGGACCTATTGCAAAGGGTGCAAAGAGCAAAGAAAAAACTGGTCCGTAATGGTGCATATCACCATACTCCGCTGGATTGGGCAAATAGAGATTCCATCCCCTCACAGCATTCCAAAACGATCCACGATAGATATCGTAGTTGTTGGCGCGGGTCATCTTCATAATCCACATAATGATGGGCAATAGCATCCACAGTCCAAACAAGGTGCGGTAGTCGTGGAAGAATGGCTTGGCAAAGAAAGCAGTTATTTTTTTCATACTGCGTGCAAAATTACGAAAAGTTGAGGAATAATACAAAGAAATATGTTCTTTTTTCCCCGAGACAGAGATAATTCGTCATTTTTGAAGGGAAATTTGCGAAAAAACGAGTAAAGAACCAAAATATTTTTGTACCTTTGCACATTGAAACAACAACGAATAAACAATAAGTGTATGGAAATATCAGTTGTCAGCCCCTGTTATGGTGCTCCCACTTTATTAAAGCAATTAGTTGAGCAGATTACCGAGACAGTGTCGAAGCTCACCGATAGCTATGAGATTATACTGGTAGAGGACTGCAGTCCTGACAACAGTCGCGAGATTATTCGCGACATATGTGCTAACGATACCCATGTGAAAGGCGTGTTCCTGAGCCGTAACTTCGGACAGCAGAGTGCGCTGAATGCCGGTTACGACGTGGCACAAGGCAACTATGTGGTAACACTTGACTGCGATCTGCAGAACCCGCCGTCGCAGATTCGCGACCTGTATCTGAAGGCCAAAGAGGGCTACGACATAGTATATGCCACACGCCAGAACAGGCCTGATACATATTTTATGACTAAGGGCTCGCAGGTGTTCAACAGCCTGATGGGATTCCTAACCGACACCCAGCAGGACAAGGCTGTGGCTGAGTTTGCCATCTTTAGCCATAAGGTAATAGATGCTATGGCACAGATGGGCGACTATCGCCGCTACTACCCGCTGATGACTCAATGGGTGGGCTTTAAGACTGCGAAAGTGGACGTGGAGCATGCTGTAAGAACTGATGGAAAAAAGTCGTCGTACTCGATAAAGAAGCGCATAGAACTGGCGGTGAGCACAGCCGTGAGTTTCTCTACAAAATCGTTGCGACTCATCGTGTATTTCGGCACGCTTATCACACTGCTGGCTATAATTGCTGCAATCGTACTTGTGATAAAGACCATGTGTATGGACGAGGAGATAAGCGGATGGATAACGCTGTTCGTATCTATGTGGTTTATTGCCGGTATCTTGATTATGATAGTTGGTATAATCGCAGTTTATATAGGAAGCATCTTTGACGAGGTGAAGCATCGTCCAACCTACTTGGTTTCGGAAAAGTTGAACTTTGAAAAGTGACGCGATGGTGAAGAAAGTAGTAAATGCCGTAAAGTGGTTCTTCTCAAACCCTACATGTGTTTTTTTCCTGGGGTTGGCAGTGGTGCTGCTGGCCACAACCCTAGAGGTGGCACGAGGGCGAAATACTAATTATTTCGACTACCAGGACTCAACACGTATGTTCTGGGAGGGACTTTCGCCCTACAACATGGAGTACGCCCAGGCACACGCCATCTATTTTCTGTATTCGCCCGTGTTCAGCGTCTTGTTCGCCCCCATATTCTATCTGCCCTGGTGGTTAGGTCCGTATGTGTGGAATATAGGTAACTATAGTCTGTTTGCCTTGGCTATAAAAATGCTGCCACAACAGCTGGATAAATACAAGCACTGGATATTCCTGTTCCTATTGTCGGTGATCCTACAGACGGTATTCTGCTACCAGCATAACATCATTGTAGCTTATATCTATATCTTTGCATTCATACTGCTGGAACGCAACAAACCTGTCTGGGCTGTGCTGCTGATTATGATCTCTGCTACAACAAAGGTGTATGGAGCGGCCGAACTGGCTATATTGTTCTGCTATCCGAAGGTATGGCGCAATCTAGGCTTGGCATTGGTGTTCGGTTGCCTGTTGGTGTGTCTGCCATTACTGAACCCGAACTTCGATAATCCATTTGTGCTTTATCAACAGATGTTCGACATGATAGCAAGTCACCATAGCGACTCTGACTTCGTAGGAATTCTCTTTGCGCGTGGCATGAAACCACTGCTGCTGCCTAACTACCGAATGGTACAGATAATTGTATTCTCACTGTTGGCAGTAGCCTTCTTCTTCAGATACAAACGATGGAGAGAGTTTAGTTTTAAAGTACAGGCGCTTGGTGTGCTGACTGGTTTTATGATTCTGTTCAGCGATTGTCCTGAAACGCATACCTATATTATCACCTTCCCATTCTATGCCATGGCATTCTGGCTTCGAAATAAGCGCACGTGGATAGATTGGACGCTGTTCTGGTTGGTGGTAGTAAACTTCTGCATACTGCCAACAGATGTTCTGTGTCCGGCGTGGTTGCACGAGTATATACACAGAACCTACTGGATAGACGTATACACCTACTTCTTCTGCTGGCTCCGCATGCTGTGGTGGGCCGTAGGTCCTGAGGAAGGTTCAGAGTTAAAAGTGGACAGCCCGAAGTTGAGAGGGGTACTGCTTTGCTTGCTATTCCTGCTTCCTATGGGTATGCAGGCACAGACCAATCCAGGCATACGCGTATTGAAAGTGAAGGGCGTAACCTATAGATTTAGGCTAGTAGAAGGGGGAAACTTTATGATGGGTGCCCTGCCTGGCGATAAGAATGCTGATGCCGATGAGGTGCGCCGCAAGGTGGCAGTGAAGAGTTTCTACATGGGCGAAACTGAGGTGACTCAGGAACTATGGGATGCCATCATGCCCGAGAATAACTCGAAACAGAAGGGTGCCAAGA
>Ga0256407_10012789_pt1 | contig 11348 bp, 7 predicted proteins | sample RumenRJG_04DNA_FD_193489 | JGI IMG/M metagenome (GOLD analysis project Ga0256407, IMG submission 193489) | Bovine rumen microbial communities from Lethbridge, Alberta, Canada - RJG_04 | ecosystem: Host-associated > Mammals > Digestive system > Stomach > Rumen | place: Canada: Alberta | collected... | reverse complement strand
AATTTTGTTCTATTTCAATTTGACTTTGTTTTAATTTTTCTTTTTCATTTTTGTGTTTTTTCTTTTCTTCTATATTTATTTCATCGTTATCTATTAAGTCATTGTTGTTTTTTATGTTGTTTATATTGTTTTTTTCTAATTCAGATGATTTTTTATCTAAGGAATCATCAAACATTTTTTTTTTGTGTTTTTTTAATTTAATTGAAATTTGATATTTTATATAATATACATGTATTATTAAATATTATTAAGATATATTAATTTAAAAAATATAAAATTAATGTTAAATGCTTTCTTCATTATTAATTAATTCTTCTTTTATTTATTTATTATTCATTCTTTGTTCTTTATTTGAAGATGAAAAATTTCCACTTAATCCTTTTTTTTTTAAATTATTTGAACCATCAAATTCATTACTTAAACTTTCTTTTTCTATATTTTTATTTTGAAATAAATTATCAAAATAAGTACCAGTTATACTACCCCCAATACTATTTTTCATAATTTGACTAATATTTGATATACTTACTTTAGGATTACTTCCATTTATTCCTTTATTTATATTATCTGTACTTCTTTTTTTATCTAAATTTCCACTATCATAATAATCATCATATTCTTCAATTACATCTTCATTTTTAATTTCTGAATTATTTTTATTTAAATTATCATTATAATTATAATTATTAAATTTAGAATCGAAATCAATATCAATATTTTGAAATTTATTACTTATTCCTTTATTTTTATTTTCTTCATTTTCTTCTTTGATTGAATTATTTAATGTTTTTATATTATTATTAATATTAATATTATTATCTTTATTTGAAATTTCTTCTTCTGAATTTGATGGAATTTCTTTAATATTATCAATTGATTTTTCAACATTATTATTATTGTTTTTTGATGATGATATATTTACAATACTTCCTATTAATGGATTTTTAATTTCATTTTTATTAATTTCATTATTATTTATCTTTAAACTATTATTTTGTTCATTATTTTCTTCATATTTTGGTGTTATTTTTGATTCATTTTTACTTGATTCTTGATTATTATTTTCAGAACTTGCTTTATTAATATCATTAAGACTACTTAATTGAGATTCATTTTCTTTTTTATTTTGTTGAATAATATTTAAATTTTTTTCTTGAGTTATAATATTTTTATCAAAATTATTTTTATCAGGAATTTTCAAACTATTAGAATAATTAATTCTTTCATTTTTTATATTTGTATATATTTTATTATTTAAATTTGATTCATCTTTCAATTTCTCTATTGCTTCTTTATTATAATCAAAAATTGGAATATCATTATTTAATAAATTTCTAAATTGATTTCTTAATTCTATATTTAATAAATCATGTTCTTTTTCTAATTCTTGTAATATTTTTCTTCTATCATTTCCATAAAATTTTTTTCCTTTTATATTATTTTGATTATTATTATTTGGTATTTTAATTGGTTTTTGAATTGTTTTTTGAGATTTTTTTTCATTTACAATTTCAGAATTTTGTATTGGCATTGTTTGATTTAAATTTTTTAAAATATTTTCCATATTTATACTATTATTAACATTAATATTTCCTACTTTATTATTTTCTTCTTTTTGTTTATTATCATATGATATATTTTTTTTATCTTTTTTTATATCTTTTTTTAATTCATTTATTGAATTTTTTAATGTTTTTATTTCATTTTGATTTTTTTCTATCATTTGTTGATATTGATTATTTAAATTTTTTGTTCTTAACGGGATTGAATTTATATTTTTTTTATTATTATTATTATTTTTACTTAATATATCAATTTTTTCTTTTAATTTTGTATTTTCTGTAATTGTACTTTTATATTTATTTCTCATATCATCTAAATCTCTTTTCAATAAATCAATTTCATTTATAATTTCATTATTTGATAATAAATCATTTTTTATATATTCATTATTATTTTTTTGAGAATTTAATAAATTATTTTTCTCAATATTAATTTTTTCTTTTTCTTCTTCTAATTTTTGTTTTTCTTCATTCCATTTTTGTTTTTCATCATTTAATTTAAATTCAAAAATATTTTTTGCTTTTTCTATTTCATTTTTAATAATTGAATCATGATTTTCTTTTAAATATTCAACTTCTTCTTCTTTTATTTTTAAATTTTCTTTTTGATTTCTTATATCTTCTAATTCTTTTTTATATTTTGAATCAATAATTTTTTCTTTTTCTTCAAGTAATTTAATTTTCTCTTCAATTTTTTTATTATCTTCTTTTTGTTTATTATCATATTCTTTTTCTAATTTAATTTCTTTTTCATTTAATTCATTCATTTTTTGATTTAAATTATCTTCTTTTTCTTTAAATTCTTTTTCATATTCTTCTCTTAATTTCTCTAACTTTTCAGAATATTTTTTATTTTCTTCAATTTTCATTTTACTTAATTCAATATTTTGAAATCTATTTATTTCATTTTTAAATTGTTCTTGATATTTTTTCTCACATTCATCTTTATATTTATTATATCTATTCTGTGAAATTTGAGATGAAATTAATTTATTTAAATTCATATTTTGATTATTTTTATCTTCTATAAATTTCAATTTTTCATCAATAGTAAAAAAATCACTAATATTATAATTTGGTTTTTTTTCATTTTTAATAGGGAGTGATATTAAATTTAAATCAGTTTGAGTTTCACTATCATTTTTTAAAAATGATGAATGTTTCATTAAATAAAAAAGAAAAGTTGAACCAATTTTATTTCCATTATTTAATATATTAGGTTCATTTATTCCTAATAAAATATTATTTTTTGATTTTTCAAATTCATACATATTTATATTTAATAAATTTATTATTTCACTTTCTGTATATGGTACACATGTATTAAAAAAAATACTTTTTGCTTCATAATTAAAAGTTGATTGAGAATATGGTAAATTCATTTTTGAAAAAAAATCCATTATTAAACTATAACTTAAACGAATTAAAGATGAAATTGGTGAATTTTTATATTGTGATAGTTTGCTATTTAAAATTTCATTTTTTATTTTTTGTTTTTTTAAAGTTTCAATAAGTTGATTTTTTAAATAATTTTTAGTTGAATTTACCATTCCATTTTCTTCTAATGTTTTTAATAATTCTGAATCACTATTTAACATTTTTTTATTTTAAAATTATTTTTTTTCAAATATATTAGATTATAAAATTTTATAAATTAATATATATAATAAATAAATCTATTTCAATTATTTTTTTTTACAATTCCTGCATTCAATGTATTTGAATTTTGATTTAAATCTCTTTTTGATAGACTAAAATTATGATTAACATATCCATCCATTATATTTTGTTTATATTTACTTCTACTTGTTGATGGAAAATTATTAATAATATTATATAAAATATTACTATTATTTTGGCTTTTACTATTATTAGATGGTGATTTAATTTTATTTTTATATCTTAAAAGTACTAAATCTTCTTTATTAATAGGAATTTTAATTTTCGAATAATTAGGATTTGTAATATTATTTTTTTTATTTGATTTTGAAATATAATTTGAATTATTATCAATATAATTAATATTAACATTAATTATACTATTATTATTTGTTGAATGCTTTGATAAAGAAGAATTAGATGGTGATTTAATTAAATGATTATATGATTTATTAAAAGGACTTCTAATATAATTATTTGATTTTTGACATTGTCTTACTTGCTTCATATTTAAAACAATATTGGATTTTTTTTTATTCTTTTGACTTTTATTTTTTTTTTTTTTAATACTATTATTATTATTAATAGAAATTGAAGCACTTTTATTACTACGATGACTAATATTTTTATTATTATTCTCTTTTGAATTTATTTCATTAATATTTCTTTGACTATAATTACTACTTCTTCCACTTGTAGATGAAAATTGTTTATATGAAAAATGTTCTTTTGATTTTGTAATATTTGAAGATTTATTTTCTGATGATAAAATTGAATCTTTTGTACTTTCTAAAGATTTAATTTTCATTTGAAGATTGTTAATTTTTTCAATATTTTCTTCTATTGTTTTTTCATATTTATCTATTATTCCTTTTAAATTTGAATTTTCTGCTCTTAAAATTAATATTTCATTTTCTTTTTTTTCATTTTTTAAAAATTCACCATCATCATATTTAAATTTTATTTTCATTTCTTCAAATTCATCTTCCATTTCCATATATGCTTCTATTTCATTTTCTAACATATCAATCTTAGTTTTTTTTAAAAAATATTGTTGAATAAAATATCTTTTTCCTTGTTCTAAATTTAATATACTTTTTTTTAATTGTTTATTTTCTTTTTCTAATTTATTTTTTATGATTAACTCAATTGTATTTTTTAAATTTGTTTTTAAACAATTTAAACTATTAATTTTTAAATTTTCTAATTTGCAATTTTCTATATTAATATCATATTCTTTATTCAAATTATTTATAATATTTTCAAATATCTCTTGATATACTTTAATATTTTTTTCATTGTTTTTATTTATTGAATTTACCTTTTCTCTATTTCCCAAATTAAAATATTCAATTTCTTCATTTTCGCTCATTTTAAAAATTTAATTTTTTTTTATTAATAAACCATTATTAAATAAATTTTTTTCCTATATAAAAAAAAAATCAATAATTAAAATTACAATTAATGAAAAAAATAAAAAAATAAAAAACCAATTTTAATAAAAAATAAATATGAAAAAAAAGTTTTATTTTCATTCTCAAACAATAAAAATTTTCTATTATTATATAAATTAGATTTATTTACAACAACCTTTCTTATTATTATTATCTGAATTATGTTCCTGAGTAGTAATAATTAATCCTTTCTTTTTATTTTTCCCAGGTTTATATTTTTTTTTCATTTCATTAATCAAAAATTCAAAAACTTCATTAATATTATAACCACTTTGAGCAGAAGTAACAAAATGTCTACATTTATATTTATTACAAAAATTATTAACTTGTTGTGTTTGATTATCAATTTCACTTTTAGATTTTAATAAATCAAATTTATTCCCAGCAATAGCAAAAATAACATCATTTCCAACAACTTCAGTAATTTCTCTTGCCCATTTTTCAACTTTTCCAAAAGTATCATTAAATTGATTAACATCATAAACTAATAAAGCAGCAATTGCTCCTTGATAATAATTTTTATTTAATGAATTAAACATTTCTTGTCCTGCTGTATCCCAAAAATTTATTTCTACTTTTGTTCCATCTGATGTTGTTTCTTTTTTAGGGTAAAATGCTGGATTTATTGTACTTGCTTCACCTGAGTCAAATTTTTGGTTGAAGTATCTTTTTAATATTGATGTTTTTCCTACTCTTCCTTCTCCTAACACTACTCCTTTTAATATTGATTCTGACATTTTTTATAATAGATTTCGAAATAAAAATTTTAAATATTAATGTTTTTTTATTTATTTTTTTTTTTTTTTATTTAATTATTTTTTTATTTGTTATTATTTTAAATGTTAAAATTTTTTTAATTATTTTTAATGAGGAAAAGTAAAAGTTTGGATAAAAGTTTTGAAAAGGATTTTGGGATTTTTAATTATTTGGATTATATTATTTTTGATGTTGATAAGATTGTTTTAAATAAGGAATTTAAGGATGATGATTATATTGAATTTGATTATTTTTTAAATGTTAATAATATTTTGGAAAAAAATATTTTTATTATATTAGAAATAAATAAAAATGAATTTTATACTTATGAACATTGTAAAAAAATATTAAAAAATGAAAATATCAATATAAATATTCATTTTAAAATGAATTTTCAAAATGTAAAATCAGTTAAAATGTTATATGCTCATGAATTAAAAATAAAAGTATTTATTTTAGATGATGATATTAATAATTTAAATGAATCAAATTATGAAGATTTAAATATTAATGAAAACAAAAATGAAAACTTTGAAAAAAAAATAAATATATTCTTTATATATAATTCTGAAAAATTATTAATTGATAAATCAGAATTTAAAATAATGGATAAAGATAATAATTATATAGTAATAATAAATAATTTGCAAGATAAACCAATTTATAAAAACTTAATTCTTAAAAAAGAAAATGAAAAAGAAAATGAAAATGAAAATAAAGAAAGTATAAATAAAGAAGAAATAAACTTTATAAATATTAAAAAAGTTAAAATTGATAATTTTAAACAAAATGATTTAGATTTATTAAATATATGTCCAAATGTAGAAAATTTAAAAATTATACAATCAGTATATAATTTATTTGAATTTCCAGAAAATAAAAAATTTAAATTATTACATATAAAATTAGAAGGATTAAAATTAATAACAGAATCATTTTTAAAAATTATGTCAAATTTATTATTTAATGAAAGTATAACAGAAACTTTAGAAACATTATCATTTAAAAAAAATAAAATTTCAGAAATTAATATTATAGGAAGTTTAACTAAAAAATGTCAAGATAATGATATTGATGAGTTTAATCCTTTCATAAAACTTAATTTTAAAAATTTAAAAGAATTGGATTTAGGAGAAAATTTAATAAGTTATTTTAAAGTTGATGATATAAAATTTTTTCCTTCTATTAAAATATTATATTTATCAGATAATAATTTAGTTTATCAAAATGATTATGATGGATTAAAACAAATGAATAAAAATGCTATTTTACTTACAGTAGGGAATTATTTTGTTTTAAAATCTTTAGTGAGAAATGATTATATTAAGGAATTAATTAAAAGATTAAAAAAAGTAAATGATTATCCAATAAAAAAATTAAGTTTTAATTATTTATTTGGAAAAAAAAATATTGATTTATTTCAAGATATTGATTTAAATAATTTTAAAAAAAATTTGAAATATTTATATTTAGGAAATTGTAGTTTAACAAATGAAATTATAATAGATTTTTTTAAAAATAAATTTCAAATGCCAAAATTAAAAAAATTATTTATAAATGGGAATCAATTAAATGATATATTTTTTTCTTTATATATTGAAAGTGAGTTACATTTAATATTAAAAAATTTAAAGTATTTAGATTTATCAAATAATGATGATATTGAATTTAAAAATTTAGAGATTTTTTATAAATTTATATCATTAACTGAAATAAAAGAATTAATATTATTTCATACAAAATTTGAAGATTATGTTTTAAATAATATAAAAGAAATTATAATTGATAATAAAAAAAATAATGAAAATGTAAATAAACAAATTATTAAAAATCAAAAATTTGAAAATTTTTTAAAATTTCTTCAAGAAAGGAATATAAAATTATATGTTTCACTTATAAATAAAAAACAACATTCAACTTATAAAAAATATCTTTTCCAATATAGTAATTTTATTTTAATAAAATAATTAAATATATAAATATATAAAAAAATATATATTTAATCTTTTATATATTTACGCATTATATTGAAAATTAATTATAAGTATTAAGAATTCCCCAATGTCGAATTTATATTTTTTTTTTGTTCTATCAATCATTAATAAAATAAATTCAGAAATAACACTGCAATTTAAAAGAAGATGGAGTACTGATTTTTCAAATGAAAAGAATATATTATTAAATTTACAAAGAAATGATATAATAACAAAAGTAAAATTAGGAACTCCTTTACAAGAAGGATATTTATCATTAAATTTTAAAGATTATTCAACATATATTTCAGTAAGTAATTGTTCAACAGAAACACCAAAATTTAATGAAAAAAGTTCAAGTAGTTATTCAATAATAAAAGAAAAAGATATTTATTTTTATTGTGGTTTTATGGAAGGTTCAATATCAAATGATATAATAAATATAAATAATTTATCAATTAAAGATTTTAATTTTATTTCTGTTTATAAATTAAGACAAGATAATTTTTTTTTAACTACTGAATTAGGAGTTCTTGGATTAAATGAAAAAACAACAAGAGCAGATACAAATTTAGAAAAAGTAAATTTTATACAAGAATTAAAATCAAAAAATTTAATTGACTCATTTGCTTTTAGTATTAAATATAATAATGAAAATGATGGTAATTTAATAATTGGGAATTATCCACATGAATATAATAAAAGTTTCAAAAAAGAAAGTTTAATTGAAATTAATTCTCATAGAATTTTAGATAATGGGGAATGGGGAATTCTTTTTGATAATATTACTTCTGGTGATATTGAAATTAGTGATAGATATAAAATTTTTTCGAGTTGTCTTTATTTAGAAAATGGAATTTTTTATTCTAATAATATATATAAAAAAATTATTAATAATGCTTTTTTTAATGATTATTTAATTAAAAATATTTGCTATGAAAAAAATATGAAAAATACTCTTAATTTTGAATATCAAATTTATATTTGTGATAATACTATTGATATTAAAAAATTTCCTAGTTTGAAATTTCACTTAAAAAATTCTAATTTGGTTTTTGAATTTAATTATAATGATTTATTTGATGAATATCATAATAAATTCTATTTTCTAGTTGGCTTTACTAGAGCTACTCATTGGAAAATTGGAAAACAATTTTTTAAAAAGTATACTGTAGTATTTAATCAGGATAAAAGAACAATTGGTTTTTATAAAAATTCAAAAAATAATTTATATTTTTCTTTAAAAGTAATTTTATTAATTATTTTAGGGGTAATAATTATTTTATTATTGATAAATTTAAAATATAAAAAGTCTTTAAATTTATTTAAATCAAAAAGAATTAAAGCAAACGAATTAGAAGATGATATATCTTACAATAATTTTACAACTAATTTGATAAAATAAATATTTTAATTTTGTATTTTTAATTTAAAAAAAATATATTATGAATTAATTGAACAATTAAAAATATACTAATAACCCAAAAAAAAATAAAAAATCACTATTTCAAACATATCTAAAAAAATAAAAAATGGAAAAAAAATATGCAATAGGAATAGACTTAGGAACAACATATTCTTGTATATCAGTATATCAAAACAACAACGTTGATGTAATACCAAACGAATTAGATGAACGTACAACACCATCAGTAGTAAGTTTTACTCAATATGAAATATTAGCAGGAAGAAAAGCAAAAAATCAAATAACTCAAAATATATCAAATATAATATATGATGCTAAAAGATTAATAGGTCGTAAATATGGAGATAAAGAAGTTCAAGATGATATGAAAAAATGGTCATTTAAAGTAATAAAAGGAAATAATGATCGTCCTAAAATAAAAGTAATATATAAAGGAGAAGAAAGGCATTTTTTCCCAGAGGAAATATCAGCTTGGATATTATTAAATTTAAAAAAAACAGGAGAAAAATATTTAAAAAATACAATAAGTGATGTTGTTATAACAGTTCCAGCAAGATTTAATGATACTCAAAGGCAAGCTACAATAGATGCTGCTGAAATTGCTGGATTGAAAGTAAAAGCTATTATAAATGAACCAACTGCTGCTGCTTTAGCTTATAAATTTGCTAATACTATAGAAAATGATTGTAAAATATTAATTTTTGATTTGGGAGGAGGTACTTTTGATATTTCTATTGTTGAAATTAAAGGAAATGAATTTAAAATTATTAATACTGGTGGTGATACTCATTTAGGTGGTGAAGATTTTGATAATGAATTGATGAATTATTGTATTAGGAGTTTTAAAGAAGAAACTAATTTAGATATTACTGAACAGAAAGCAATTAGAAGATTAAAAATTGCTTGTGAAAATGCTAAAATTCTATTATCACTTCAAAAAGAAACTATAATTGAATTAGACAATATTTGTGGTGATGAAGATTTAAATATAAAAATAACAAGAACTGACTTTGAATTTTGTATTTCTGACTACATTACAAAATGCGAATCAATATTAGAATCTACATTAAAAGAATCAAAATTAGATAAAAATGAAATTGATGATATTGTTTTAGTAGGAGGTTCTACTAGAATACCAAAAATACAAGAAATGATTAAAACTTTTTTTAATAAAGATGAATTAAAGAAAGCAATAAATCCAGATGAAGCAGTTTCAATAGGAGCTGCAATTTATTCATATAACTTTAATGATGATAATAATCCAAAAGGAAATCTAAGAATTATTGATGTATGTCCTTATTCATTAGGAATTGGTTCAAAAGGAGGAGAAATGTCATTTATGATAAATAAAAATACTCCTCTTCCTCATATTTTTACAGATCAATTTTATACTATAAAAGATGATCAAAGTTATTTTGGTATTGGAGTTTATCAAGGTGAAGATAAGTCTATTGATAATAATTATAAATTAGGTAGTTTTTTTGTTAGAGGAATTGAAAAAAAAAAAAAAAGAAAAGAAGGAATTAATTTAAATTTTAATTTAGATAAAAATGGTATTTTAAATGTTAGTGCAAAGGAAATTGGAGGTAATAAAAAAAGTGAAAATTTAACTATTCAAGTTACAGGAAAAAATGATATTAATATTAATGAATTAAAAGATAATTTTGATGAACTTGTTCTTGGAGAAAATCAAAGAGCTGATAGAGTTAATGCTAAACAAAAATTGCAGAATGAAGTCAATAAATATAAAAAAGAGATGAAAAAGTTTGATGGTGGAAAAAGGCAAAATGCTAGAAAAATTTTGGATGAGTTTGAAGAATGGATTAAACAACATCCTGATGAAGAAATACAGGTTTATAATAAACAAATACAAAAGTTTAATAATTCTATTTTAAATATTAAATGAAATTTATTTTTAAAGTTTTTTTTCAAAAAAAATGATTTTTTATTTTTCATTTAAAAATTGTTCTCATTATTTTCTTAATTTTATATTTTATAAAGAGGTATCTAGATTTAATTATAGATATTATAATTATTATTTTACTTCATATATTCGAAATTTATTTTTTTTAATAATAAATCTCTTAAGAAATGAAATGCTTGTAAATTATAATATTTGATATTCACTTTTTTTAATTTAAATTTAAATTTTAATTGGTATAAATATAATTTATTATAATGAAAAAATAATTTTAATTGTTTTTAAAAATAATAAAATAGAAAAGTAAATGAATAAATTAGAAGAAGAAAAAAAAGAAGAAGAAGAAAAAAAAAAAAAAGAAAAAAAAAAAAAAGAAAAAAAAAAAAAAAAAAAAAAAAAAAAAAAAAAAAAAAAAAAAAAAAAAAAAAATAAAAAAAAAAAAAAAAAAAAAAAAAAAAAAAAAAAAAAAAAAAAAAAAAAAAGAAGAAGAAATAAAAAAAGAAAAAGAAAAAGAAAAAGAAATTAAAACAGAAGAAGAAAAAAAAATTTTAGCAATATCACAGAATAATGAAATTCTCAAAAATATAAATCATTCAT
>Ga0256407_10012786_pt1 | contig 11349 bp, 8 predicted proteins | sample RumenRJG_04DNA_FD_193489 | JGI IMG/M metagenome (GOLD analysis project Ga0256407, IMG submission 193489) | Bovine rumen microbial communities from Lethbridge, Alberta, Canada - RJG_04 | ecosystem: Host-associated > Mammals > Digestive system > Stomach > Rumen | place: Canada: Alberta | collected... | reverse complement strand
AATAGCGCAAGGTGAATACAAGAAAAAAGCGGCTCTGACATGGTTGTCGGAGCCGCTTTTGTTTGTCATCTGTCCGTTTGAACGCCCTGCATCCAGTCAGAGTTCGGCAGCAACAAGGTTCGTCAACTCCACAAACTCTGCCACCGTCAGCTGTTCCGGGCGGCGCGTCATCACCTCCTGCGCAAAGAACGCATCCGCCGGCTTGCGCTCACTGAAGAGCGGACGGAGCGACACGCGCAGCATCTTGCGCCGTTGGTTGAATGCTGTTTTCACCACCCGGCGGAACAGGCGCTCGTCGCAGCCAAGCTCCGTCACCCCGTTGCGCATCATGCGGATGACAGCACTCTTCACCTTAGGTGGCGGATTGAACACCGATTCATCGACCGTGAACAGATATTCCACATCGTACCACGCCTGTATCAGCACCGACAGAATGCCGTAAGCCTTCGTCCCTGGCTGCGAAGCCATGCGCAGCGCCACCTCGTGCTGAATCATCCCCGTGCAACAGGGAATCAATTCCTTGTTGTCGAGCATCTTGAAAAATATCTGCGACGAGATGTCGTAAGGATAATTGCCTGTCAGCACAAACGTCCTTCCGCCGAACACCTCGCCCAAGTCCATTCGGAGGAAGTCGGCACCGACGATGTTCTCCCGCAGACGGGGGAAATGCTCATTCAGATAAGCCACCGACTCGCGGTCTATCTCCACCACCTTCAGGTCGCGCTCCTTCGCCACCAGATACTGCGTCAGCACACCCATGCCCGGTCCCACCTCCAGGACGGGGATGTCGGGACACGCATCCACCGTGTCGGCAATGCGGCGTGCCACGTCCAAATCCGTCAGGAAATGCTGCCCGAGATGTTTCTTCGGTCGAACTCTCTTCATATCCGTCACTTGCTTTTCGCCCACAAAGATATATCAAATCCGCCAATCTCGCAAAAATATCGCTACACTTATATACTTACATCAAACTCGCACGTATAAGTACTTTCTATAATTCACCAGATAATTCTTCTACGAACAACCGAGTAATGTTTCATTAAATAACCGAATAAAATATCTACAAACAACCGAAAATTTGCAAATTTCTTTGGTTGATTAGAATAAAAAAAACATCTTTGCAATCGAAAGGCAGATATGCCTATCAAAGGCAAGATGGGGTATATGTTATCCCCATCGGTTGCCTGAAAGACTAAAAAAAATGTCCGCTGATAATCGGGATATTACCAGCGGACAAATCAAGTCATTATTTTCTTCACTTAATCACGACTTTTTTCGTCGTGCCGTCGCTCATCCTCACAATATTCATGCCGCGCTGCAGGCGCTCGAGCTTCCGTCCGTTCAGGTCGTAGATACCCTCAATTCTTCCTTCCGCCTCATCGTCATAGATGCGGTTGATAGCCGTCACGTCGCTCTCCTCGATAAAGAAGAACTCCTTCCATTGGTCTGCCGCCTGATAGGCAGACTTGCTACCGACGGGAACTATGAGTGTGCAGTCCCATTTGTCAACATCGTCTAAAGCTTGTGGTCCGCATAAAGGAGGCGTGGTTGCACAACTTGTGAGTTTTGTCAACTTTGTGCAATTGGTAAAAGCCGACTTCCCTATTTTTGTGACATTCTTAGAAATGGTTAGGGTAGTCAATTCGCTACAATCTGAAAATGTGTTATTTCCAATAGCCGTTACGTCGTTGCCCAAAATATATTCAGTTACTTGACTGCCAAAAATTTTTGCAAATGAAGAATTGATTGCCGCATAGTTCTTAGATGCAATGGCATTATTGTTAATGGTGACGGAAGTCAGACCGCTGCAATATTGGAACGCATAATCTCCAATGCTCGTCACGGAGTTGGGGATAGTGACGGAGGTCAGTTTGTCGCAATTATAGAACGCTTCACGTCCAATGCTCGTCACGGAATTGGGAATGGTGACGGAGGTCAGACTGGTGCAACTATCGAACGCCCTTTCTCCAATGCTTGTCACAGAGTTGGGGATGGTGACGGAAGTAAGCCCTGTGCAGCCGTCGTATTTGCAACTTATTGTGTACCAACTCGTTTTAATTAAAACGGTAGAAAAATGGCGACTCTGATTCTACAGAAGGCGGAATAAAAGCGAATTTAACATTTTTAACTTTTGTAAACAAATCGCGAATTCAACAAGCAAATGCAAATTTACAACAAGTAATAGAAGAAGTACTCAATTGGCATTGATAAATTGAGTATTTTCTCGCTCTTATGTTTTTTTCGTAGTTATTTCATCTATACTGTAGTCCTTCATATGTTATATGGGCTCTCTCCTTATGTATTGTTAGATATCTCCAAATAATCTATCACTTCCATCAAACCTTTTATAGAAAGAGTGGGATAATCTTTCTGTCTCATGAATTGACAAATTCTGTTTTTGTTCTCGATTAGCGAGAATTCAAGTAAGTCATAGTCCCCATATTCCGTTTCTGCCTCTTCATAAAAATCATTAATGGCATGTAGTTGAATTCTCTCTGGCACTCTAAGTTTGTAGATCTCATACATCAGCCTTTTGTTAATTCCTAATCTCAAATATTCAGGCCAATAGGTTGCTGTACCTACTTCCAAATCTTTAACTTCACTCATGTATGACAATACACTAACAGTTTTGTCATGCACCATTCCTTGAAGAAATATGACGATGAGAACCACTTTATCTACATCGATTGACACTTCACTCGCTATTTCATGGTATTGTCTTCCTTGCATCCATAAGATGGCAATTCTTTTCAACCGATCAGGATCATTCATCAACTTCTTTTTTGTACTTGTACTAGAAATCTCTTCTTGAACTGTAGGTAACACTAATATACAATCTATCATAAAGGAAACAAACGCGCCATCAGTCATATCCCACAATTCAGCAGCAAGTTTGACATGCTCATCTGTAATAAATTGCCCCACAGCATCCAGCTCACGCAAATTTAGTCCAGTTTTTTTTGCTAGTTGGTAATGTTCGTCATCAAAGATTCCTTTTAGTACATTATGCCTCGCTCTGAACACACTTTTCAAACCTTTTTTCTTTTCATCGTCAGAAAGTGTATATGCCAAAGATTCTGTCACTAATTCATCAATATCCATTTCATTGACATTCCCTTCTGCGCTCCGTACTATCATTTCATCAATGGCATCAGCGAAAGTAGTCACGGTCAAAAGTTTATTGATATCTTTCTCATCTTCTATCTTCTTTTGATTTACAAGATACTCGACAAGCGTATACAGCGTGCCTTTCAATTTTTCCAGTTTACTATCGTTTGGATCAAGAGCCTCCCGGATTGTTTTAATAAGACGACCATTACGGCTTATAACGGGTACCATCACCGTTCCATACCTCTCTCGCCCAGCTCTTCCTACTCTCCCAATGATATTCTTCAATCTTGTATTGGGCAAATAATTGCCGGGATTAGACTGATCCATTGCAAAAGCAATTACGATAGTTTTAATCGGTAGATTAATACCTTCGGCAAGTGTCGTGTTGCTTATAATCATGCGAAATAATCCTTTATCATACGCTCTTTCTATCTTCTCCCTAAGATCTTGAGGGACATCACCATGATGATATGCAAAGCCATAGTTCAAAGCACGGCAAAACAAATGATCACAACCCAACTGATAGGAAGCATATTCTTTAATAAAGTAAAGTTCATGAGGGTTGGTTATATAATTGGCTGGCGAATCGAAAGGGTTATTCTCCAACACTTCAATCATATGCTTTGCAAGTGTTGTGCAACCGACACCCCTTGTTTTTCCTGTAGTAAACAGCAAAACAGAGCCAGCCTTCAGTGATTTGAGAGCAAGGGCACAACCGACAGGAATTGCTGCTATTTTCCATCGTCCCTTGTCCTCATTATAAGTCCGTAAATATTCTCCTTGTGCATCTTCTCTAGTGATGAAGTTTGGCACACAATACTCACCATCACCTTGTAGATATAAATTTACAGAATTATCCTCTATTAAGGCTTCTGCCAAGACGAGTTTGCTTGGTCTATAAGTACTATCACCAATGTGGTCATCAGTTCCCTTGAGCCATTGATTAACCTCCTCAATATTGGGAATAATCGCGGATATAAATAAGAATCTGATATTATTTCTTGTACGCAACCGCGTTAGAAGCATTTCATAATTGATTCCTCGGGACAAATCTTCAAGCAGTTGCCCTTCATCACAAATAACCAGCGTAAACCTATCTAATGCTTCCGAGGATGACGACTCAATTGACAAAAAAGATTCTGGAGTTGCCACCAGCAGCTGCGCATCTTCAATACAGTCTTCGGTAATTGAGGCAGCACTCCCGCCGTATTTTGTCGCGTATGTAAAGCCCAGCGGATTGTGTATTCTTTTGAAACGATCTCGCAGTTCTCTGCCAAGCGCCCTTAACGGAGCGAGATATAGAATGCGAGCATTGGGATTGCTATGGACCTCATAGTAAATCAACAACTCAGTAATATATGATTTACCAGCACTCGTTGGCATTTTAAGGCTGAATGCTCCTGTATAGTTCAACAATCCTTTGTCAATAGCATCTTGTTGCGACGGCAAAAAAGACAGTATATGCTGACGATAAGAATGCCTCACGTAGGCAGTCCAATCAAAAGTATCATCAATACCTCGGAGAGTCTTCCAAATGTTATCCTCCTGAAATTTCTTTAGAACACAGCGCAAAACACTGGTCATATAAAAATCAGTCGGTGAGTCAAAATCACGCTCTTCATACTTTTTGTTGTAGATCTCGACTTCCTTTTCTAATAAGGCATCCTCTCCGTTCACGACAAACCCCTCGACATTTTTAAAGACTTCGTAATAAGCCTTTCGAACCTCTTTATCTGTTACCGAACCGCCTCCTGTGACAAGGAAAGATAGCAACTGGCTAGATACATCGTCGTAGTCTTCGATATTAATTCCCTTCATTGTCCATGATGCTATGGCAGAATAATCACATAGGTAATATAACGATGCCACATATAACTGATTATTCACCTGCCTTACCCCATGGAAATCATCTGCCGTTTCTTTTTGTGAGTAAATTAAGAGTCCCTTTACTATATCCAGCAATGCTTGTTTAGCCTTCTCTATTTGATCACCTTCTTCTGCCTCATAATAAGCCTTTAGAATGTCGTGGAGTGTCCCAAGCAATGATATGTAGTAGTCCTCCTGGCGGACAACGAACTCACCTTCCGCAGGAATGCCATAACTCCTGCAAAACTCGTATTTTCCCGACTCGTTTATCCAATCAGTTAGTTTTGCCATAATAGTTTATTTTGCTTGTTTTCGTATTTCCGTATAGATGTTCTCATAGACACTCTGAAGACTATCCATCGGCACACAATAGACATTCTTCACTGAAGGATGCATTGTCAGTAAATCATTCGGCATTCTTTTTATTTGCTCTGCCAAAGTTGTACTATCCACTACGGCTACAGCATTATATTCCTTCTGGTAGGTTGTTTTTTCCGCTTTACGGAATCTATATATCTGTTTGTATAGGTCATATAGGTCTTCATCCTCACAACGGGTCAATAAGTAGGGAATCGTCTCGGCTGCACGTTCAACCGCATCCTTGTTGGCATCGAACACGGCCTCTAATATTGTACATTCCAATTTTCCGTCTTTATAATTGATATACGACGGGCGTTTGTGAATTGTATAGACCCCATTGCCTAGCCCTGTGGCACATGTCTTCACCTCAAATGTGAACATAGCATCATCTACTGACGGATTATCCGCATCTTTCAGTTTAAACAAGATGATATCAGTGTATTTACTCGCATCTTTCTTGCTGTCTCTAAAACGCCATTTCATCGGTAGAACGTTTGCCGTAGGCACCCATGTTTGGCAAGCAAGATAGAACGACAATATCTCACCAAAATCACCCGACATCACCATTCCTTTTCGGGGAAGCCTTCGCGAGATGGCATCTTTCCTGGTCGTCGGGAATCGTGATACAATGTGGCTGAGTTTTTCTTCGCTTATATATGCTTCTCTAAAAGGTATAAGACAGTCTTGAACGAAGGCTATTGACTTACTGCTATCGAAAACATAAAATTCTAGTCCACTCTTAGGATACAGGTTAGCATCATGTGTGAAATAATCAGAAATTTCTGCCATTGTTAGTACTATTACTTCTCTTTATCAAAATACAATGTATAATACTTTTGTCTACGTTTCTGGTTATACCCTCTCTCGATATTCTTCTCACCACCAAGAATGATAATTTCAAAGTTGTTGTCTAAGCATACTTTGGTAACGGTTCTTACGCTGCGCCTGTTGATTAATTCTGCTTTCCCTTGGAACGAATCTTTAAACTTTATCTCATTCTTAGTCTGGAAATCATCTACATAGTTCCAGAATGCATCGCCGGCGCCTACCGGATTAAATGCTTTCTCTGCAATGCTATCAACTGATACAGACTGTTCACCCAGGCTCTCTATCACCTTATTCATCATTATTGCCTTTGTCGCCTTGTCATACTCGCCAGTCAAATGCGAAATAAAGCCTTTGCACATGGCCACGGCCTGTTCTGTCTGTCTGAAATCATCCTCACAACGCTTCAATTGCAAGAAATCATTCACCCAGTACTTTGCATCACTTCTGTTGGCATTGTCAACTACGCAGACCACATAACCTTCAGCTTTCTTAATGTTAAAAATCAGACATCCTTTATCCAACTTATTGATGCTCATACCCGTTTGGCTTTCAACACTAAAACCACCAGTCACATGGTTTATCCGAATATAAGTATCTTTATTTTCCGACTTAAATAGTCCAATTGCATCTACAGTTTCTCCGTCTAAAATACAATCCTTAAAATAAACTACGTAGAGGTCGCCACGCTTAATATTCGGATGCTCACTCTGCTCATACAGGTATCTCGCCATCTTTTTACTCTGCTCATGAAAAGTACCATCATTTTCAAACGCTTCACTTACATAGGAATATACAGCATTAAGATCTCTATCTGTCGGATGACTAAATCTATACCTTTCCTCATCCTTAAAAGCCATCAGGAAATATGATTTCAAGATTTCACCCAGCGTTTCGTCCAATTCTACGGGTGATTCAGATAATTCCACTCCCTCCACAGCCGCCTTGTTGCCTATTCTATGTACCGATAAGGCTTTTATTTTTATATATTCTTTGTAGAGCATTTCACTATCGCTTTTATTATTTGTACAACATTGGATGTTTCAAACAAGTTATAGCACCACATCAACCCAACCAACAAGGCAAATAACACTAAAGCAATAGCCCATATCCATGTATATCTGCTCTTTTGCCACAATATGTAGTTAGCATGTGTCCCATCTTTTCTCGGGTCGCTATCCTCAAACATTTTTTGCTTTTCTTCTTCGCTCAGCAACTGGCTGTATCGTTCTTTAAGTTGCTCGTAGTGCTTCGTAAACAGTTTCTCCTTTCTGCATAACGACTCCCGTGAATATACCAAATTAACCGCTGATAAAGCAATGAAGGCTAACGATAGTATAGCTATGTTCCCCGTGAACGCACCGGCAATGTCTCCGCGAGCTATCACGCGTACCACCATAACGGTCAGGAAGAACGTTCCCAACGAAATGACACTTTTATGAAAATCACCAGTGAACCCTTCTACTATAGCATTTACCCTCTCCTGCATATCAAGGAGCGTCTTCGACACATCGTTCCTAACCTTGATATACTGCCTCACATTTTCCTTCTCGAATATCTTGAAGTTTGACTTGATTGCACCCAAGGTGGAATCATTCAACTTCAATTTGTTGATGTCTGGACAATTCAGCGAAATAATATTTCTGGTTATGCTTAATCGGTCAGACGTGTAGCCTCCTGTATAACACCAGTCATATATCTTGTACCATTGCTCCGTTGAAGTCGTATCAAACTCTAAATCTTTTGTTTTAACTGCCTGCGACTCCATCATCATCATCTTGTACCCAGATAGCCTCAACGTCAGACCAGTCTTATTCATAGAAGAGAAATCGGCGACAAAACACGCACAAAGCAATGAACATAGTTGTTCAAACACTCCAGAAAGGACTCCGCATCTCCCTCTACTCACAGTATGGAAATCATCTGGCGTCAGATTGGTACATCTGTTATTCCATTGACACAACTCTTCACATTTTTCTTTTCTCTTCTTCCCATCATTATTCCCTGTTATATTGGGTTGCGGGTCATCTTTCTTAATGACAGCAATACTGCTGGTATTGAAACTTTCATATTCTTCACTCCATATTTCCAACACCAACTTCTCACCTAGTTTATTTTGGAAAGCATTCAGAACCTCGGTTACAGTCAACCCATTTATATAGTTTAGGAACAGAGCATAATCATATATTGTGAGAGTATCGTTACTCTTGGTCTTCGTAATAGTATAAGTCAGGGTTACATCCACGTCATAATACGGCTGCAATTGGTTCCTATCACATGCCTCAGCAATATCTGCCCCAGTCCGCAAGTCAAACAAGTCATCATCACCCTCCGTTATCATCTGCAATCGCCAAGAATCTCGATCCGAGATACTCAGCAGCAGAATTTGCAAAGTATTCTCATCGGGCGTTCTTTTCAAAGAGAGTTTTACTTCGCACACCAATTGCGCAAAGTCCTCCTTAATGGATACACTTTTCTGCTCACCATACAGTCGAGCTATGGCTTCTATCTTTCCTCTCATCATTCTTGATTCTCTGCGATGTGTTTCAGTTTCTCAGCATACTTGTAACCATCCTCGCTTTGTATCATCACATACTTCGTACCATCCTCTTCTTCGTGGGGCACTATTGTTCTCTCGATATGAGGAATATTCTGTTTCAACACCAGCGTAATGTCATTCGTCAGTTTAATCTCGTTCTTCATCTTGGCCGTTATCTTTGAAGGGACCTTTTCAAAACGGCTGTCAAAATCATGTTGTGCAGGCAGGGCTTTCGCCTTTATTGCCAGTTCATTCATGTTCAAACTGTTCTCCTCCGGTTTATACACAGCCAAGATATTATCTGCATAATGATCCATTGAGAACTCCCCCGCACTGCGCATATATGCTACTGTCGTATTCCACAACACCAAGTAGTCACTCTTACTCTTCTTCTTGACAGGATCAAGAATCTTGGATTTCAGATAGTTGAACGCTCTTTCCGTATTCTCACCATTATCATGTAGTGCTTTCAAATCAAGGAATTCATCATACCAATATTTGCTCTGTTTGGAATTCACATCAAAAGTCACCATTTCACCAAAGCTATATGCCCCAGCATTCACGGTGATGTTGGCGGCAAACGACTTAAATATCTTCTTCTTCGTAGGAAGACCATTTTTCTTTTCGCCTGTAGTTTCTTCTATGAACTCCGTATAATCCGCTTTGCAAATGACCATCTTATATTCTGTATCGGTCATCTTACAATATGCTATCAGGAGAATACCTTTTTGTATTTCAGTGATAGTATGATAACGTTGCTGGGCATCATCCTCTTTTTGTAGCAAACGATTAGCAATGTCCATTGCACGACTATCACGATTACTGTTGTTAACAATATCGCCTATCCATGTCTTCATCGTGAGTTCATCATCCTTAAACTTATAGCGTCTCTCTCCTGCATTGTCAGTAATCTGGCCAACGATGTCCATCACATAATCTTTCACATTGCCTTCACTGTTTAAAGGTTCTTCCTGAACAATATTGTTCTCGTGATCAATTTTGATAAGTTTCAAGTACTCAACAGTCATATTATATTTGAATTAACAGTTTATCGTGAAATACAGAAATGTGCGCCATTTTACCATTTCTGTTTATAATAAAACCCATACCCCATCATTATCCTTGCCTTCATGCTTCAGAACACCTTTCTTCTGTAAAGAAGAAAGATCGCGCTCGATGGTACGCTGGCTCACCGACAAAGTCTCCGACATTTGTTTGCCGGTGATTGTTGGAGACTCTTTGATGATATTGAGGATTTTCTGCTGACGCTCAGTGAGTTTTGTCTCCGACATGTCTCCGTCATGGTCTCCGACATTCGGAGTGTCGGAAGAGGCGAAGATGATGGTCTGGAATTGGGTCGGAGAAGATTTGAACACAGGTTTCAATTCGTCCTTATACCCATCCAATGCTTTGGTTTCATTGCAAATGCGTGTAAGTCCGCTACCTCGTTTCTCCATATAGTCAAGTTGCGCCATTACGTTTGCAAGAATGGGATTGCGCCTTTCGGAAGAAACGTCTGCAATGTCCAAATTCTGTATCAACAATCCATTATACATGCCACCAGGAGAGGTAACAGTGAGACGGTCATCATAGATGTCAAGATGAACTTCACCGCCCATCACTGTGTAGTCACGATGGATGAAATGATTAACCATTGCCTCCAGAACGGCACGTTCCGCATATTCAGGTTTGTTCTTTCGCCCATCAGGCAGTTTCTCCCAGCCTCTCTTGGTGTTAGACTTCACAAAGTTCATAGCTTCACGAAGTAGCATGAGGACATTGCCTGTAAACTCTGCATCATTGATGGCATCGCCCTTTTCTTTTCCATCCCATCGTGTGCAATATAGGCGAGATTGCCACAATGGGCAGTCATCGGCAAACAACGCTCCTGCATTTGTAAGAAGCCCAGCATTAGTGACAAGGCCAAATGAAAGGAGATACTTTTTGTCCCATTCTTGACTGGTACGCTTTTTGAACGTGTTGGCTAAAATCGTGAAAGAATAGTCTTCAACTTTATAATCCGTATGAAGGGAATCGTAAGTTTTGTTAGAACCTTTCAGTACCAAGCGAACCATCTGTTCTGCCGTGGCAGGAAGACTTTCATCGCCAATGCGAACAAAGGCAACTCGCTGACCATCTCCAACGTAGTAATATGGGGTATAATGTCCGGCATATACTTTGAGTTGCAAGATATGTAAACCATCTATGTCATGTGGAATCATTTCCACCTCTGGCAGGGGATCCATATAGTCACGAATCTTACTGCTAATGGTCTCGCATACATGCTGTACATCATCAAGTCCTTTGACGATGCCATCATTATCTATGCCGAAGAAAAGGGAACCACCCAAGCCATTGGCAAAGGCACTTACACTCTTCAACCAACTCTTAGGTTTCTTCTCTTCAAGCATCACCTTGAAGTCGTATGCTGTACATTCTGCTATCAGAGTCTTTAATTCCATTTTATATGAATTCTCTTTTTACCCTGCAAAGGTACTCATTTTTATCGAAAGTTAGGCATTTGTTTTACCGTTTCGCGCGTAATTTAAGCAAATTTTGTCTAAAAGTAGCTTGTAGCATAATAAAAAACACATCATTCGCAAAAAAATGATTACCTTTGTACCGCAAATAAGGATTATATGACACAG
>Ga0256407_10012785_pt1 | contig 11349 bp, 4 predicted proteins | sample RumenRJG_04DNA_FD_193489 | JGI IMG/M metagenome (GOLD analysis project Ga0256407, IMG submission 193489) | Bovine rumen microbial communities from Lethbridge, Alberta, Canada - RJG_04 | ecosystem: Host-associated > Mammals > Digestive system > Stomach > Rumen | place: Canada: Alberta | collected... | reverse complement strand
CAATCCCCAATCCCCAATCCCCTATTCACAAAATATTGTTTGTTTTTAAATTAAAATATTACTTTTTCTTTATCATTAAATTAAAAAATTTTATAATTAAAAATAAAATTAATTTATTTCTCCATATATAATATATAATAAATTTAAATTTTTTTCAAATTAAAAATAATCATTGAATAAATAAAAAAATATACAATAATAAAACTAAAAATAATATCATATTAAAATATTTAAAAATCTTTATTTATTTTTATATTAAAAAATTTTTTATTATTTAATAATACATTATTCTTTTATACACAAAAAATCTATTTATATAAATAAAAATAATAAATATTAAACTTTTATATATTAAAAATAATTATTCCTTTATCACTTTTATTTATTTAATTATTATTTACTTGTTTTGTTTTTTCATAACTATCATGATTTTTTTTCCAACTCTTTATCTTTTTATTTTTTTTCTAATTATTTTAATAATTTTTAATTTCTTTCAATAATCTTTGATTTTGAGTTATAATTATACATTTTTTATTTAATCCTAAAAAAATCCATTGCATTTCACTAATATTATTATTATCAAAATTATTCAAATTCAAATTCATTAAAGAATCACATTCACTAAACATAAAACTAATATCAGTAACTTTTTCAAAATTAAAATTTTTCAAATCTAATGTTTTTAATTTTATACAGTTAGAAAACATTGAATTCATATTTATAACATTTATTGTATTAAAATTTGATAAATCTAATTCTTCTAAATTTTTACATCCACAAAACATATTAAACATATTTGTTGCATTTGTAGTATCAAAATTCCTTAAATTTAGATTAAATAAACTTTCACAATTCCAAAACATTCCACTAAAATTTGTTACATTTTTAGTATTAAACTTATTCAAATTTAAATTTTTTAATGATAAACATCCTGAAAATAGACAACTCATATTAGTTACTTTTTCATTTGTTAAATTTGATAAATTTAAAGTTTCTAATGTATTACATTTATAAAATAAATAACTCATATCTATTACATTACTTGTATTTAAATTAGATAAATCTAAACTTTTTAATGATGTACATAATGAAAACATATTATACATTGTAATTACATTTGATGTATCAATATTTCCGAAATTTAAATAATTTAAAGATTTACATTTTGAAAACATATGACTAATATCTTTTACATTTGAAAAATTGAAATTACTTAAATCTAAAGATGTTAAAGTTGTGCAATTTAAAAATAATTTTTTTAAATTGATCAAAGGAGTCTTAATAGAGAACAATATTTGATTATTTCCTTTTTTAGAAAATTTCATTTGGACATTAAAATTTTTTTTTTCTTTGTTTAAATTAATTATTGGACAATTATTTTCAATTTCATTTTTATTTTCTTTTGAATAATTAATAATCTGTGTTTCTTTGTTTAAATTTTCAATATTATAATATCCTATAATATAATTATGATTATAATTATTTTCAATATCTTCAATAATTTTTTTCATTAGAAAAGCATATTTTTCTGTTTGAATTCCAATAATTTTATAATTTTTCTCTTTATTTAATATCAATGGTGAGCCTAAAGTATTTATATTAAAAGAAATAGAATGATTTATTTTATCTTCATTATCAATTTGAAAAACTTTTCCTTCTCCAAAAGTAAAAGTATTATTTAAATTATGGACTAAATAAATATTATCTCTTTCATATTCATCTAATGTATTGTCAGAAAAAATTTTTTCATCAATTTCAAAAAAATTTTCTACTTCATTATCTGCCATTTGAATACAATAATAATCTAAATTTTCATTAAAGCATTTAAATTTTTTATTTTTAATTAAATTGATTTGTACTTGTTTATCATTTATATAATAATTTATAATATTATTTTCTATTTCCTTTTTTATAGTTTGATAACTTGTGATCAAAAATTTCATTTCTTTTTCATTAATTATTGTCTTAAAAAAAAATCCAACTCCTTTGTTTTTAAATTTAAAAATACAATTAAGTTTATTTATTGGGAGATCTTTATTAATTATTACATTTTCAGTACTTTTTAAAAATTCAGTTTTTGGTAAATTTTGATTTAAAAGAGAAATTGGATTTTCATTTTTAAATAAATCTCTATATTTTCCTAAATAATTTAAATGAATCTCATGATAATTATCTTGCTCTACAATATTAGAAATTTCAAAAATAGAAAATGGGAAAAATAAAATTTCTTTCTCTGTTTTAAAATAAGAAATATTTAATAAATCTACATTTGAAGCATTTAATTTATCAATTTCTTTTTTAATTTGAATAATAAATAATACATTTATCATGAAGTTTTTTGCTATTTCTTCTTCTAAAGAAAAAGATAAAAAACTTTTTGAAAAACCAATACAAGAAGGAAGATTTTCTTTTTTATTTTTAATATAATTTTTAATCTTTTGAATTTCTGAATCATCAATTTTAGAACCTCTATAAAAAATTCCTGATAAACAATATTTTAATGAATTATCTTTTAAAGAATTATAAAGTACCTGAATATAAGCATGGTAATCAGTAAAATTACCTTTTCTTAATTCTGTATTCATATCTGAATGAAAACTTGAAGCTAAAGTATATGCTCTTAACCAATATTTAGATAAAATTGGTGTTGGCCAATTTGGATTTTTTTCTTCTTTACAAACAATTTGATTGATTAATTTAAATAAATTATCATCAGACTTATATTTTTCAATTAAATAATTTGAAAAATTATTTATATCTTCAATTGATGGTAATGTAATTAAGTATTTATAAAATAAAGGGGCTATTAGTTCCTCTTTTTTTGAAATATATTCAAATGTAAATTTATCATTTATACTTTTTTTAGTTTTTTCAAAACTATTATTATTATTATTATTATTATTATTATTATTATTATTATTATTATTATTATTATTATTATTATTATTATTATTATTATTATTATTATTATTATTATTATTATTATTATTATTATTATTAAATTTTGAATTTTGAGATGATAAATATTGAAAAAGTTTTTCAAAATTATCAAAAACTCCTCCACTATTAAAAATTGGATCATTTATTAGTAAATTATGTTTATTTTTTTCAATGAAATCATTTTTGAATTGTGTAAATATTACAATTTTAGGAATAACATATAAATTTTTAATTTCTTTCTTATATTCTTCTATTAAAATTGGGAAATATGAACCAGAAGTAATAACAAATGTATATTCAAATTCAATTTCTTTTAATTTTTCTATTCCTTCTTGAACATTGGTAAATACATAAGTTAAAAATTCATTTTTCAATTTTTCTTGATTCATAGAATTTTTATCATTATTTACATTATTATCAACCCAAATTATATTTATATCTCCTTTAAAATTTTTTTTTTCATTTCCACTATCATTATTTTTATTTTTTTCAATTGATGATTCAATTTGTTCTTTAAAATTTTTAAATAATTCAATTAAATTCATATCATCAGCTTTTTCTGCACTGATTATTGCTTTTTCTATATCTTCTAAAGCTGTTTTAAAATTTCTTTCTTCAAAATTTTTATTTCCTTTATTATAATAAATATATGCTTCTGATAAATTCATATAATTTGTTGCTTTTTGTGTTAATTCAACATCATCTTCACTAAGTTTTATTTCTAATAATTCTTGGAAATATTGCTTTGCTTCTTCATAATTTTTATTATTAAAGTTTTTTACTCCTATATTAAATAATTGAATACGTTTTGATTTTAAAAATAACTCATTTACACCATTTTCTTTTTCAGGCCATTTATCAATTGCATTATTAATTTTTGAAAGTTTATCAATAGGATTCTCTAGATTTTTTGATTCTAAATATTCAATATATGAATAACATTTTTTTATCCTAACTTCACATTCATTTATAAATTCTATTCCTTGAATTTCTTTTTCATTTTCAATTGATTTATTAAAATATTCAATTGCTGAATTAAATTCTTCTATATTATTTAAATTCATTTTATTTATACCAATATTAGAAAAACAGACTGAAATATTATGTATTATTATTTTTTTATTTTCTTCATCTAATTCATATTCTAATGCTTTTTTAAAATAAATTATTCCATTTTCATTATCTCCTTTATCTGTATAATCTTTTGCTTTTAAAAAATATATTTTTGTGTTACATTTTTGAATATGATTTTTTGTTTCTTGAATTTCTTTATTATCATTTGTATATATTAATGAATTATTGTAATATTCAATTGCTTGTGAATAATCACTTTCTTTTTCACCATTATTATATAAATTTACTGCTAAATTATAATAACTTAGTCTGAAAGCATCTTTTACATTATCATTAATTATATTAGAAGATTTTAATAATTCAATTGCTGACATATAATTTTTATTAAAGAATTCATTTAAACCATTTTCCATAAGTTGTTCTGAATTTTCAGACATTTTTTATTTATTATAAGGAAAATAAAAGATATATTTTATTATTAATTTATAAAAAAATTTTATAATTTTAAAAATTAAAAATGAATAAAAAAATTATATTAAATACCCATATAAATTAAAAAATAAAAAAGATTATTAAAAATAAATCAAATTATTAATTTTCATATACACTCAAATAAAATTTCTATATTTCATAAAAAAACTTTTACTATATTTTAAATTTTCTATAAAAATGAGAAAAATAAATAATATTTATTTATGATATCCTAATCCAGCAGAATTAAAAATCTCAACTCCTTTTTCATTAACTACCCACCAATGACGACTTCCTTTTTTAAATTTCCAATTTGCGTGATAATTAGTTTTAAATTTTTTAGAAATTTTTTGTGCTAATATTCTAGCATCCATATTAACATATGTATCAGAATCTCTAATATATTTATTTTGAACTGACCATTTTCTAGCAAGCATAATTTCTTTATCACTTCCAAGTCCACCAATAACACAAGCAGCCATAAATAAACAACCTTCTCTCATACCTTTTAATTTCATTTGATGACTTACTCCTTTTAATCCTGTACCAGATTTAATAAAAACTTGTTTTGCTTCTATAATATAAAGAAATATTAAAAAGAAAAAAATTTGATGTATAAATCTCATTTTTTATTTGAATTATAATCTTTTGATTTTATAAATAATTATTAAATTTAAAAATTTATTAAAATAATCAATTTTATAGATTTTTAATTTCCTATAAAAGAAAAATGATATATATAGAAATAAAAGCTTATAATTATTTGTTTTATTTATGAGCTTTAAAATGAATTGTATAAATTTATTCAAAATTTTATATTTTCAAATTCAAAAATTGATGAAAAAATAATATTTTTTTTAAATAAATATATTAAGTAGTTATGAAATAAATTGTTTATTCATAATAATTAAACATTAAAAACTTAAAAAAACTAATAGATAGAATTCGAAGAATTATTAAGACAATAAATAAAATAAATATTTATTATCTATATAAAGAATAAAATCTCAACAGTTAATAATTAAATATAAAATATATAATATAAAATGGGTAAAAGAGGTAAGAATGATTAAAATAACTATAAATATAGCATTAAAAAAGAAGCCTCAATTAATAAAAGGTTCTAATGTTGGATATGAACTATATGAACTTCAAAATACTTCAACATCTGATTTAAAAATAATGTCAGATGTAATTTATATGTATTTTACAAAACGAAGTAGACAAAAAGCAAAAAATTCTAATTTCCGAAATTTATATATTCGAATTAAGAATGAATTAAATAATAGACAAAAAACTGAAAATTGTAGAAAAATAAGATTTTCAATAAGTGATTTTGATGATGATATTCATTTTGATAATAAACAAACTCCAATTGAAGAAGTTAATGTTCCTAATTTTTTAAATGATCAAAAACAATTTCCTTTACCTACAATTAGTAATAATTCTAATACTTTATCATCTACAACTATTGATGAAGATTCAATAAAAGAAGAAATTGAAAGACTGAAAAAAGAAAAAATTGTTTTATTGTATGAAATGTATATTTTAAAAAGAACATATTGTTTAAATGAAAATAAAAAAGAAGAAGAAAAAGAAAAAGAAATGGAAAAAGAGGAAAATAAAAAAGAAAAAGAAAACAAAGTAGAAAATGAAAAGGAAAAAGAAAAAGAAAAATTAATTGAAAATGATTATAATAATATATTTTGTCCAAATAAAATATTTGATTTGAATTTTGATATTGAACCAAATTTATTTATAAATTCGGAAAATAATTCTGTTTGTAATTAAAAGAACTAAAAGATTTAGTTTTAATATTAAAAATTTAAATTAATCAATTATTGCTTTATAATTGATTAAAGGTAGTTTATGAATAAATCATTTTTTTGAATATATGATTTTGTAAATAGGAATTTAAATTATTTTTTTAAAATGAAAATTTGTTATTTAGGTTTATGTGGAAAAGTAAATGAAATAAAATAATTTAATTTTTATAAATAATATATATAATTATAAATGGTTTAAGGGGAAAAAATATTGGTAATTATTTTATTTATTTATTATATTTTTATAATTAATTTAAATAATATATTGTTTTTATTATAATTTTTTTAATATTCATATATTCTCATGAGAAAGAAAAACAAAAAATTTATTTAAATAAAAAAATTCAATTATAATAAATAACAATAATTCAATGTCATCATTTTTTTTTATTTTATTTTATGTTTTATTAATTCAACAAATAAAATCTCAATATTTTAGTTTTAAATTAGATTTTCAAACTGAACAAGTTCCTTTAGAAGAAAGCAAAGAAAAAATTTTTTCTCATTATTATGAACATGAATTAAAAACATATTTATGTTTAGGAAATCCAAAACAATGTTTTAATATTAAATTAACATTTAATTCATATAATACATGGTTATGTACAAATATAAAAACAAATGCAATTTTTAATCCAAATAATTCAATAACAATAAAAAAATTAGATAAAACAAAATCAATATCAACATCAAAACATATTACAAAAGCAAATTACGTAGAAGATATAATAGAAACAGAGAATAATGATAATATGATGATTAGATTTTATATTACAGAAAAATCAAATTGTTCAAAAATTGGAAAAGGTGAATTAGGTTTAGGAAATGAGGATTTATTATATACAAAAAAATCAAATGATTCATTTATTGAACAATTATATGAAAATGAGATAATTTCTAATAAAATAATTTCAATAAGATTTAATAATGAAACTAATGGTGTAGTTATTTTAGGTGATTCATATGATGTTTATGGTGAACAAAAATTTTTAAATATTCCAATGATTAGTTATTCAATTGTTACTTCTGGGAGTTTTGTATATAGAATTGATATTACTTCTACTTTATATAGTTCTAATTATCCTAAAGTTAAATGTATTATTGAAATTAATAGAAGATTTGTTTTAAATTTTGGTACTTCTTTTATTATTGTTCCTAAAGCTACTTTTTTTAATATTAGTAATGTCACTTTTAGTTCTTATTTTAAGAATTCTATTTGTAAATTGAAATATAAAGAAGATGTTGAAAGTGACTGGATTGTTTGTTCTAAACATATTTTAAATACTAAATTAGATAATATTGTTATTCGTTTAAGTTCTGGTGAAAAAATTGAAATTAATTTGAGTAAATTATTTTTGCCTTATAAAAAAGATAAATTATTATTTGCAATTGTTTCTAAAGCAAATTCACAATATTTTATTATTGGAGATATTTTTTTAAGAAGATATACAATTTTTTTTGATAAAGATAAAAAAATAATGAGATTATATTCAAAAAATATAAAAATATTAGGAACAAATAGTAATCCCTTTGGATTAATTATTATGTTTGTTTTTGGCTTATCTTTAATATTATGTCTTTGGAATATTGCCGAAACATTATGTAAGAAAAAACCAGCAAAGAAAAAATATTCTCCAAAATATGAAAAATTTTTAGAAAAGAAAAAAAATAAAGATGTAATTAGTGTATAAATAAAAATTCAAATTTTGAAATAATTATATTTAATTAATGTTTTAAATAAAAATAAATAAAGGTGTTTATTTATATTTTCTAATCATTCTTCTTTAATATAAAAAATTAATTATATAAATTCTTTTAAACAAATTAATAATATTATAAAAAATTTGAATTATGAATTTAAATAAAAATTTAAGCATTTATTTATTTTATTTAAAATATTTTAGATTAAAGAAATAAATAAAAAACAAATTAAAAATTTATCCAAACTAATATTTCAATCTAAATTAATTAAGGTTCTTCAGCAGGTTCTTCAAAACCAATTTCTTCATCATGATCTCCTTCATTAATTTTAACAGGGTCATTAGGTTTAGTTTGATTTTCTTCTGGTTCAACATGACTTTCAACTTTTTGTTCATTATTATTATTATTAATTTTAACTGGATCATCAGGTTTAGTTTTATTTTCTTGTTGTTCATTATTTTCATTTATAACATTTTCATTAGTATCATTATTAATTTTAACAACATCTTCTGGTTTAGTTTGATTTTCTTGATTATTATTTTCAACATTTTCTACTTTTTCATTTTCATTTCTTTCTTCTTCATTTATTTTAACTTCATTTTCTGGTTTTGTTTCATTTTCATTTTCTTTATTTAATTTTTCAATTTGTTCATTATTTGATTCAATATTTTCATTTTGAGTTTCTTGTTTATTTTCTTCAATTTTTTCAATATTTGAATTTATATTTTCTTCATTAATTTCTTGTTTTTTTTCTTCATTTTCTACTTTTGATTCTGTTTGTTGATTTGTTCCATAATCTGTTGTTTGAATTGGTTTATCATCTCCTCTAATTTCACCTATTTTTTCTCCTATTTCACTCTTTTCTCTACTTGGTATTTCATTTTTATCTTTTTGAAATTCTTCCATATATTCATTTACACTTGCTCCAGTTACTGTTTTTTCTTTTATATTATCTTTTTTCTCTTCTTTTTTTTCTTTTCCTAATTCATTTAATTTTTTCATATTATTTATTTTTTCATATTTTTCTACTATTTCTTCAGCAAAACCTTTTATTTTATAATAACCTGGTCCAGGATATCCTTTAACATAATCAAGAGCCATTCCAGCACGATTTGATTTTGAATCATACATTCCTAAATTAGAATAATCAACTCTATCAGCAAGTGAATTATCAAATTTTTCTTCTTTTTCTTGAACATTATCAGTAATTTTTAATGTTTTATTTTCTAAAATTTTTTGTTTATATTTATCAATATCCCATCTTTCATCTTTACCAAATGAATATGAAGGAATTTTCCATCTTACTGCAGCAATATCAGGATTTTCTAAATTATCATAATCAACTGGTATTTTTTTCCCTTCAAAGTAACTTCCTTTTGTTTCAGTTGTTTCTGGTTTAACTTTCTTTTCATGTCTACCTTTTAATGTATATGATGGTGCTTTATCTTCTACTAAACTATAATTAATTTCTGGTGGTTTTTCCATATCTTGTGGATTTTTACTATAATATTTTTGAAGAAGTTGTTCATGATATTTTTTTGCATCTTCATTTATTTCTTTCATTAAATCATTATGTCTTTCTTGTCTTAATTTTGCATCACTTACAAATTGATTTATATTTGCAATTCTTTCTGATTTTTTTCTATTTTCTTTAAATCTATCAAATTTAGTTTCATCAAAGAATTTTTCTTTTTCTGGGACTTCTTTTAAAGTTTTGAGTATATTATCTCTATATCTTGGAGAATAACCAATTGAACTATCTTTTGCATGTTGTGTTATAATATCAAAATCACTTTTTAAAGTCATATATGGTGCATTATGAGTTTCTTTATCTTTATATTGTCTTTTACCTGTAATAAATGGTCCTTTTTTTGGATTAAACATATTTCCTCTTACATCATACATTTTTGGTAAATTTTTTTCCTCTGCTTCTTTTTTTAATTTTGCATTAATTTCATTGTGTGAATATAAATTTTCTAAAATTTTTGCATTATTTCCATATACTAAATCTAAATATCTTTGTTTTGATTTTTTTTCATCATATTCCACATATTTATCTTTATATGCTTGAGATTTTGCTATGATATCTTTATTTATTTTTTCATAATTTTTATCTCTTAATTCTAAATATTTTTCCAGTTTATTTTTTCTTTCCTCTAATTTATTTTGTTGATATTGATATTTCCTATTATGACAATCTTCTAAATAATTAGGATCTTTTTTATTTGTATAATTTAAACCAATTGAAGTTAAAATATTTTCACCAAAAGAATCCATATATTCTTTATTTCTTTCTTCTATTCTTTTTGTTCTTTCAGATTTTAAATTATATCTACAAGGAACTTCTCCAAAAGTAGCTCCTTTACCTATATTCCCATTTGTAAAATTATTTTCAATTTTACTTTGAATATGAGTAGCTGTTCTTCTTTTTGCTCCTTCAAATTCACTATTTCTTAATTTTCTCTCTTCATCTTTTTTATTTGAATAAAATAATGGTCCTATTTTATTTACAAATATTTTATTAATAAAACGTTTTCTCATATTTGTTATAATTTCATTCCTTTGTTCCATTGTATCAAATTCATAAATATTTGTATTGTATTTATCAGGACCAGGAGTATCACTTTCAATTTCCATTCCAACTCTTTTTGCTTTATTAAAAGTAAATTTATTTATTAAAATTTTAGATAATTTATCTTTATCATATGGTTCATCAATCATTGTTTCAATAAATTCTAATAAAAATTTTGAAAAATTAAAATGTAATTTATTTGATATTTCAAATTTTTGAAAAGATTCATTGATATTATAAAAAGAATCCATTTTTTCAAGATCTTCTTTATTAAAAAGCATTTTTTTTTCAGATTTATTTCCAATAATAACACATTTAGCTTTATTTTCATGTAATTTAAATCTTCTATTAACAGATTCATAATATAACATCATTCTTTCAAAAGTAGTAAAATCACTTAAATCATACATAAAAACAAAAATATCTTCATTTGTATTTTTTTCATTAGTATTTTCAGCAAACATTCTTAAATAATTTAAAATAGTTTTTTTTGTCCAAGTAAATTTAATATGATATTCATGAACAATTTCTTCATCTTCATCATCAGATGAAACATCCTCATCAATTCTACATTGAATAGCTCCATCAATAATAAATGCTTGAATTGTTAAAATTGTTGAACCTAATTTATATTCTAATTGATTTGATGATGGTGGAGGCATGTGAAAAGGTTCTTTTTTCTTTCTTGGTTCATCTGGATTTTCTTCTTCATCTTCATCTTTTTTTTTTTTTTCTTCTTTTGGGGGTTTTTTTTTTTTTTTTTTT
>Ga0256407_10012784_pt1 | contig 11349 bp, 16 predicted proteins | sample RumenRJG_04DNA_FD_193489 | JGI IMG/M metagenome (GOLD analysis project Ga0256407, IMG submission 193489) | Bovine rumen microbial communities from Lethbridge, Alberta, Canada - RJG_04 | ecosystem: Host-associated > Mammals > Digestive system > Stomach > Rumen | place: Canada: Alberta... | reverse complement strand
TAAACTAAAAGTATAATTAGGAGGTATTGATTATGTTACCAGTAATGTTTAAAAACAGTTGGTTCCCAACAGTATTTGACGATTTCCTGAACACTGATTTTATGCCTCGTGCCAACAGTACAGCACCTGCAGTCAATGTCAAGGAGAGTGAGAAGGCCTACACGATGGAACTTGCAGCTCCAGGCATTAAGAAAGAATATTGCCGAGTTAGCATCAACGACGAGGGCAAGCTGACCATCGCCATCGAGAACAAGGCTGAGCACAAGCATGAGGACAAGCACCACCACTATCTGCGCCGCGAGTTCAGCTACTCGAACTACGAGCAGAACTACACGCTGCCGGATGATGTCGTGAAAGACCAGATCTCTGCCAAGGTGGAGGACGGCATCCTGACTATCACCATGCCGAAGGCCGAGCAGAAGCAAAAGGTCACCAAGGCCATTGAGGTCTCGTAACAGATTGCTTGATAGCATAGCTTTAAAAAACTCAGAACAAGAATAGCCCCGACCTGCAATGCAAGCCGGGGCTTCTTTTGGGATTATATGTCGTATGGCACGGTGTAAATCAAGCCTCTGGCCACGGCTCAAACTCCAGTTCAAGCTCGACCCAAGGCTGCTGCTCCTGAGGGGTGGCGTCCTTTTGGTTTGAAACACCCAAGCCTAACAAACGGATAGGGTGGGAGTGGAACTCTACGCTCTGCATAAGTTGTTTCGCTAAAGGAAGAATATCGTCCTTGGTCCGCAAGATGTGGTCAACAGTGATACTGCGGGTAATCTGCTGGAAGTCCAGGAACTTCACTTTCAGTGTCAGTGTGCACCCCTCGAAGTCATTCTTCTCGATGCGCCTGACCAATTCTAATACCGTATGATACAGGTGGATGGTGACGGCAGAGTTCTCACTGATGAGCATCCAGACGGGACATTCATAAACAAATAGACATCCCCGCAAATGGAACTTCAAACCGGGTATGGAGCTACGATAAAAGTATGAACACACCACTTACGGTTATGTAGGCATAGACTATGTAGCGGAAGATGCGATTGGGGATGTGCTTGAACACATAGGCTCCCAAACACGTGCCTATAACGACCCCACCAAGGCCGAAACAATAATCTGTCAGGACAGTCGAAGTCAGGAAACCGTTGTAGGCTCGAACGCCAGTCATCATCACGTTGCCAATCAGAAAATAGGTCTGCGCCATTGCCATATAGTGTTCTTTAGTCGGCTCACTCTTGATGAAGTAAAGCACGGCAGGCGGGCCTTGCATGCCGAAGAAACCGCCCATCAGTCCACTCAATGTTCCAGCGCCTACCTGCACCTTCTTTGTAGTCGGCAGCTTTATGCGCTGGCTAAACAGCATGAAATAGATGCTGATCAAGATAAGTGCCACACCAAGGATGCGCCGCAAGATATGGTCTTCGATACGAGTCAAAGCGAATATGGCGATGGTCGAGACGATGATAAATGTCACCAGAATCGGCCAAAGTCTGTTCCACGTGACGTAGCCACGCAACCGCCATACGATAGCAGCAGAGGTCGTGATTGCCAACAGTCCTGAGAGGGTAGTGGCCTCGCCATAGCTTGGCAGGAGGAACGGCAGCACCGTCATGATGAAGATGCCGAATCCGAAGCCCGTGGTGCGCTGTATGAAACTCGCGCCGATGCTCAGCAGGAATATGGATAGAACGATACTCACTTTTTAATATTCGCTACAAAGATACGAAAATTACGGGAATTTTGCCTATCTTCGCAAATATATATGAATTAAGAAGATTTATTAGAATCAAGAGGGAAAACATCAATCCTTGTCGCAACTATCTATACTTCTACTGGGCAAAGACCAGTCAGTTATCAGACTAACTGGAATAAAATCGTTTATATAAATTCGGCAATAAACTCGATTAATTGCCGAATTTATATTTTTATGCTGTGAAAGTAGCGAGAGATACTACTCAACAGTTGACCGCCAGATTCGCTCATGTCGTGCCTATTTCTCAGTGCCGTACATCAATGGACACGCTGAAGCTAAGGCACGTGCGTTTGCATTAAGCTTTGACGGTGAAGATGTAACAGGCATTCTTGGAGTCTCGGCGGACTCTACAGATGTGAAAGATGGTGTGTGGTATTCGCTGGACGGCGTTCGCCTGAGCGGAAAGCCGACACAACGCGGATTGTATATCAATAATGGTAAAAAGGTTGTAATCAAGTAATCGATATGAAGAAAGAATATATGAAGCCTTCAATGAAGGTGATAGAACTGCAGCATCTGACACAACTTCTGCAATCAAGTGTGACTGGTCTGAAATCCAGTGGCTGGAGTGATGTCGAAGACGAACTGGATATCAGTGACCAGGGCGGTGGCAGCAGCATTTGGGACAGATAGACGTTCTGTCTAAATCTGAGAAAAAAGTAGCGGCGTTAATTCTATAGCGTCGCTACTTTTATTTGTATATGGGATGTAAGGGTAAAGAGGTTTACCAAATAATAGTTACCTACTTGAACGAAAGTGCAAAGTGAAACACTTTTTTGAACTGTATATCTGCCAATTGAGGCATTAAGTATTCAAACTTTATTGCTAAAATCAAGAAAATCAGGAAAACCTTTGGTTATATCAGATTATTTTAATACTTTTGTATCGTTTTAATGGTATATAAAATGAAGCAGAATGGTTAAAACGAAAGATGTCTTCATATTGGGCAGACCTATACAGCTGCAAGAACGAAGCAAGGCGCAGATGAAAGGTGTCACCATCGGAGACTCGCTATCGTACAAGTTCTACGATGGAGAGTTTCATGGTATGCCATTGCTTTTCGCTGAACCCAAAGGTAAAGTTGCTGCACCTCGCATCTTGTCTGTCACGGCAAGCAATCTTACTTCATTATTCCAGCTTCCTGTAGTCTTTTTGTTGCCTGCATGTCCTGCATACGAACGACAGAGGCTTATTGACAAAGACGTTTATTTCGTCATCTCTGACAAATACGTTCATTTGCCAATGCTTCTGGCCAATGAGCGCATACGCAAAACAAAACAGGCGAAAATTATGACACCGGTAGCCCAATACCTGCTGCTCTATCATCTGCAGATAGAAAGCATAGATGGATTGGCAGCACGAGACATAGAGGATAGGATTCCTTATTCATACGCAAGCATTACACTTGGCATTACTTGCCTTGAAGACTTAGGGCTGTGCCGGAAAGAATCAGAAGGCTCAAAACGAAAGGTCATCCACTTCCATAAGAAGGGGAGGGATCTATGGGATCAAGCTCAACCACTCCTGATTAATCCCGTTGAAGAGCGCATCTACTGCGATGAACTATTGACTGAAGACCATTTTGTGATATGTGGCATCAATGCCCTGGCACATTACACAATGCTCAATCCTGATCCCGAAAGGATAATCATGATGACTGCCAAACAAGTTAGAGACTTCATGGTATCAGGTGTCATAGTACGCCCCAATCAGTATGATGGCAACATTCTCATCGAAGCCTGGAAATACCCACCGGTAATTAATAATGGTGAAAAAGCCGAATGGGTGGACAGGTTATCATTGGCCATTTCTCTACGTGAGGATGCAGATCCGCGGGTGGAAGGTGAAGTTGAACGTTTAATAAATGAAACAGCATGGAAGGGTTAGATAAATTCCGTGAAGCTTTTGAAGCCTACTCTGAGAACTACGTCATCATCGGTGGCACGGCTTGTGACATTGCCATGACCGGCACGGCTGTTCGCCCTCGTGCCACGCATGACATCGACATGATAGTCATCGTTGAAAAGATGACAACCGACTTCGCTGAGCATTTCTGGCAATTCGTGCGTGAAGGTGGGTATCGTCCTGAGAGACGCAAACAGGAAGAGGGCGAGACTCCGAAGTACGAACTGTACCGCTTTGTCAATGGCAAACCTGACTATCCCGAAATGATTGAACTGCTGTCACGGCACCCTGACATCCTCGGCGAACCGAAGGGGCTGACCATTGAACCAATTCCCACCAGCGAGGACACATCCAGTCTGAGTGCAATCATCATGGACGATGATTTCTACCACTTCACAATCGAGCACAGCAAACTGACCAATGGACTACGCCATGCAGACTCTGCTGCGCTCATAGCTCTGAAGTCACGAGCATACCTCAATCTTCTGCAAGACAAGGCAAACGGAAAGCATGTCAACAGCAAAGACATCAAGAAGCATCGTTCTGATGTGCTGAAGAACGTGGTCATCATAGAAGATAGTCAAATTACTGCTCCAGAACCGATAGTAACTTGCATAAGGGAGTTTGTCTCTTCAATCAAGAAAGAATGGAATACTCTTTCTGAACCACTTTCCAAGGCTCTTGACCAGGATACATCATTCGTCGAAGCCTTGCTGGAACAATTGGACGGATTATTTGCCACAGAACAGCAATGAAGATACAATATGCCTCTGACCTCCATCTAGAGTTTGCCGACAACTGGAGATATCTGAAGGAGAATCCCCTGCAAGTAACAGGGGACGTTCTCGTCCTGGCTGGTGACATTGGCTACTTGGGAGATGAGAACTATAGTAAGCATCCATTCTGGGACTGGGCTTCGGAGAACTACCGTCAGGTGATTGTTTGTATGGGCAATCATGAGTTCTATAAGTTCTACGACATCGCCAAGCTTAACGATGGCTATTGCCTTGAAATACGTCCGAATGTCCACAGCTATTATAATGCTGTCGTACACATAGGGGACATTGACTTCATCATAACAACATTGTGGGCCAAGATTCCTCTGAAGGAGTCATATTATACTGAACAAGTGGTAAGCGACTTCCGACGTATCATCTTCAATGGCGAACTTCTGACGTTTGCGGACTTCAATGGCGAACACGAAAGGTGCTTGGCATTCCTGAAGGATGCCATTTCAAACAGTAGAGCCAGAAGAAAGATTGTTGTAACCCACCACGTGCCATCCTTCCAGATGCAATGTCCCAAGTTTGCCGATAGCCAAGCCAACGGAGCCTTTACGGTTGAACTGGAAGACTATATCAAGGATAGTGGTATCGATTACTGGATATATGGACACTCTCACTACAATGTGGATGTCAAGATCGGCAATACCAAGTGTGTGTCTAATCAATTGGGATATGTCTTTCATGGTGAGCATGAGTTTTTCAACCCAGGCAAAAGTCTCGAAGTGTAAACACATATCATCATTCCTAATCTGTTATGACGATGTCGGTCAAAAAAAGATGATGAAAAAAGGTTATCTTTCTAAATCACGGAAGATAACTTTTTACGAGCATCAAGTTAATGTCGTCTGTGACTTCAAAAGTTTTTCTCAGTTAAAAGAGAAGAGGAATAGAAGGGGAGGGCATAAGAAGGTTCATTCTCTTTTAAAAGAAAAACGTGAATTTTGGGAAACACGAGGAAGTCCCGTTTCGCTAAGTTTAGGTTTACGTTTACCCATGTATATATACATGAACCTCTAACCTTAAAGATTAAACCTATAGTCGTCTGATTCTGGTTTACTACACCTTATTATATATATAAGAACATCTAAACTTAAACCTAAACTTATGGCATTGAATTCCATCCATTTTTCTTTTAATCGAAACAAAAATTTGGTAACAGAATGTCGTTTCCACCTTAATATATATTAAAATCATACACGTTCTGCAAGAAAAACGTGCAGAATGAACGTAAAGTCAGAAGAAATCATTAACTTTGCAAACAAAGTTTGCAGAATGTGCTTATGGGGATTATATCCCATCTAAAGTATGTGATGCGTCTATAGTAAAAATGGTCAGTCAAGATGTTGACCAGATTGTTGACCAAATAGAAAAGTAACTCTAAAGATTAAGATTGGATTAGATGAAGACAGAATTAATTACGTAAGTGACAATTTTTGCAGAAGAATACGAGTCAGAAACGTGCAGAACGTGCAGAACGTGTATGATTTGCATTCGGAATGTTGACCAGTCCTTTCGTAAGTCATTGATAATCAGTATTCGTTAGCCGCCGCGCAGGCAGCAGTTGAGGAATAAGCACCGAGCCTTGAAAATAAGCGAGTTAGGCGGTAAGCCCCGAAAACAAAGGGACTTCCGCCTAACTTCGTAAATGGAGGTTCGTTCATTCCGACACGGAAAATGAGCAGAATGAACGGAAATGTTTAGAGAAAGTTGCGAGATTTCAGAACCCATGTTTAGAGCGTGTTTAGAGTTCAAAATGACCGAGATAACAACAAGATACAGATGTATAACAATAAACGATAGGAACACGAATGAAGTCGAGAGCAGAAACAATGCTTGCATTGGTTATGCCGAGACGAATGAGTGAAGAATAAAATTCAACACAGATTATGGCAACACTGAAAGCATGTGTGCAGAAGATGCGCAATGACGGGTTCTTTCCTGTCTATATCAGAGTGACGCACAACCGCACGACACAGTACATCAAGACGGACAAGATGGTAACGAAGCGTGAGCTGTCAAGGAGCAAGGAAATCACCGACCCTGTTGTGATGCAGTTCTGCACCGCGCTCATTCTTGACTACAATGCGAAGTTGAACAAGACGGACACTCGCAACTGGACGGCGCGAATGGTTGTGGACTACCTGCTAAAAGGTGACGAGGACTTGTGCTTCTCGGACTATGCGCGACGGCACATTGACCGCCTCATCGACAACGGACAGGCGAGGAACGCTAAAAACTACGAGTTGGCACTCCAGCACATGGAGCGTTATTTCGGGACTACCAAGGTGAAGTTCTCTATGCTGACCTCAACGAACGTGGCGAAGTGGATAAAGAGTTTGGAGAAGACGAACAGGGCAAAGGAAATGTACCCTGTGTGCATGAGGCAGGTGTTTCGCGCAGCCATCGAGGAACTGAACGCCAGAAGACAAGAATGAGCCGTTCAGACAGAGGCTACTTTGAAATACGTGTTCCTGAATTTCTGAAACCAACCTTTGATAAATATCTCTCCAGAAAAGCCAGTTCTCCATGGTTATTCAACTTTCATGAGCGATTGTCAACATCTGATTCTTTCAGTGCCAATGTAAATATCGGCATCAAACAGATATGGGCAAAAGTTGACCCCAATTACAAGGCTTCTTTATATGTCTTCCGTCACAGTTGGGCTACAATAGCACAGAATGAGTGTGGAGCGACAATGAACGAAGTGGACTTTGGTCTTAACCATTATATTAACAAAATGGCTAAGGTGTATGTGAAGGTGGATTATACCCCTGCTTGGATTCTGAACGAAAAGGTTATTGATTTTATTTTCTTTACTGATAAAGAATCAAAATTTGTGGAGAAAGATGATAAGTCTTTTGAGAGAATATCTAAGTATAATAATAAAACGGTCGTTGACAACACAAAGGAGCAGATTGCCGCCAAGACACCTCCCAAAGTAGAGGAACAGGAAGAATTCCACTTCCACCGGGGACGTTAACGACATTTCTTTGTCCATTCTTAAATCAGAGAGAGTCTGTTCATCAAAAGCATGACTCTCTCTTTTTGGGTGTACGACCTTACTTAACTGTATTCAATACCAAGGACGCTTCAATAATTGACAAAATTACCAAGTTTTCTACTTGTTATTCGACAAAAATGCTAAGTTTTGTCGAATTAAGCTTGTTTTAATCAAAAAAACACCTCAAAAGTGAAACTACACATTTTAATTTGGATAGAAACAAGAGCCAAAAGGGTATTAAACAACCTTTAATCGACAAAATTACCCGTTTATATGTCTCTTAATCGAAAAAATATCGTATCATTGCACTACAATTTATATCTTAATCGAAAAAATGGCAAAGAACACTTCGCAACAGAACGTACAGGAAATCGTAATGGCGACCTCGGACAAAAACGAGTCGGCACGAAGAACGGCAATGTTAAAAGAAGGGACACTCCGAAAGATTGCCCCCAAGGTATATACGACTACTATGGATGAAGCCCCGGAGGTCATCATAAAGAGGAATCTGTTTTATGTGCTGGGACAATTATATCCACATGCGGTCATCAGCCATTGTTCAGCCTATGAGCTGAAGCCGACTGCGGAAGGAGATATATTTCTGACCTATACATACACCAAGAATGTTTCTTTGCCAGGTGTCACCGTCCACTTGATGCAGGGACCAATGGGAAGGCTTATTTGGATGAAGAACTGAATACTACCAGCATAGATGACCTGATGCCTTGGAACTATGAGCCTTGCGGAATAGACAGCAATTATTATCGCGTCAGTATCAAAGCCATAAAGGAGGATGTCATATCTGAGAATATGCTGTTGGATGCCTTTATTCGTAGTGCAAACTCATCGAAGCGTCCTACTGTAGAATCTTGGAGAGATCGATGCCAAGTGATTATGGGCGCGATTGACCAGATGCAACTCAGTATTCCTCATTATCAGAAGGACAAGGCATTCATCAACAGTATCCTCTCCGTCGGCAAATATGCCATCAGTCATTCGCCAGAATATCGTGAGGCGTATCATCCCCTCTATAGGATTGTGGAGCGAAGCATCTTCGAGCACGAGTTAAAACCATTGATAGAGCGAAAGTATTCACAAAACAAAAACAACGATATGGATGAAAAAAGTCAAATAGAACAACTTTACAAGAAGATGTACCAGGCTATGATAGCCAAGGACATTGCTACACTCGACACGATACTGGCAGAGGGCTCCGTGCTGATTCACATGACAGGAACCAGACAACCCAAGAGGCAGTATCTGCATGAGATAGAGAATGGTACGCTGAACTACTATTCAGTAGAGGATGACGAAATTATCATTACCGTGAATGGCACGACTGCGGAAATGACAGGTCGCAGTAGAGTCAATGCTGCCGTTTACGGTGGTGGTCGTCATACCTGGAGGCTTCAGATGAAGTCTAAACTGGCTAAAACTAATGGACGTTGGCAGTTCGTTGAATCCAAGGCTTCAACATACTAATAAGGAAAGTGTCATGGAATACAAAGTATTGAATAATGGCCAGAAGATGCCGATGGTTGGGCTGGGTGTCTATAACATCTCTGAGAGAGAAACCCAGAGAGTTGTGGAGGATGCCATATCGGTAGGCTATAGAAGCATCGACACGGCTGCCATGTATTATAACGAGAAAGGCGTTGGTGATGCAGTTCGGGCATGCGGAGTTCCCCGTGAAGAGCTGTTCATCACGACCAAGATATGCGATTCCTGCTATACGAAGGCGGAAACCTTGCGGAGCGTTGACCATTCCATGAAGCAGCTGGGGCTGGACTATGTGGACTTGATGCTGATTCACTGGCCTGTCGGCAATCCAACCGCCATGTGGCATGCGCTCGAAGAACTTTATGAGCAAGGCGTGTTCAATGCTATTGGTGTATCTAACTTCTATCCCAACACGTTCCCCAAGATTGTGAATGATGCAAAGGTGTTGCCTGTTGTGAACCAGTGCGAGACCCATGTGCTCTATCAGCAACGGAAGATGTTGGAATATCTGCGTCCCTACGATACGGCTCTGGAAGCATGGAGTCCATTGGCAGAGGGAAAACACGGCATCTTCAAGAACAAGTCTTTGCTGAGAATTGGTGAGAAATACGGTAAGACGCCAGCACAGATAGCCTTGAAGTTCCTGATACAGAACGGCATCATCATCATCCCAAAGACTACACATAGGGATAGGATGATGGAGAACATCAACCTCTTCGACTTCACCCTGACAGATGATGACCTCCAAGAAATTCGTCTGCTCGATACTGGCAGGAATGTGACGGGATGGCCGTCGGATGCGCTGAGGTACGAAGTATAGAATGCGAATGAAAAATAAGCAGACAAATCGGAATTTATAGAAGACTTGACTATGGAAAAAGAACTGTCGGAAATGACGTTGGAAGAATTGTGGGATTTATTCCCTATCTTCCTTGTTCAGCACGATGATCAGTGGAACGAATACTACAATGAGATAGAATCCAAAATTACTGACCTTTTGGCAGGTTATCCTGTTAAAAGAATCAGTCACATTGGAAGCACAGCGATACAGGGCATATGGGCCAAGAACATTGTTGATGTAATGGTTGAGATTTCTGAAAATGCCGATAAGGAAGAGGTATCGCACGTTATGGAGCAGAATGGTTTTATCAGAATGTCTGACGAAAAGGGACGTATTTCACTCAATAAGGGATATACAAAAGAGGGATTTGCGGATAAAGTTTATCACATTCATCTTAGATATGCAGGAGATAATGATGAGTTGTATTTCCGCGACTATCTGAATGAGTATCCTCAGATTGCAAAGGAATATGAAACATTAAAGCTTGAATTAAGGAAGAGATATGAGCATGACAGAGATGCCTATACCATTGCAAAAACTGATTTCATTCGCAAATGGACAAAAGAAGCCCGTACAATATATGGCAAAAGATACTGATAAATTCCATTTATCTAACAGACAGATAATGGCGAAACGAGAATACATACGGGCCAACAAGGATTGGCTGGAGGCGAAAGCCAAGGAAGAAGGAGTCAAGGCACTACCCAAGGGAATATACTATAAGGTGCTGAGCGAGGGTAATCAGTCAAGTCCACAACCTTCTGTCAGGAGTATTATCACGGCTCACTACACAGGGAAGACCATTGACGGCAAACAGTTCGACAGCAGCCGTGGCGGTGTTCCTTTGGCTTGCCGACTATGTGACCTCATTGAAGGTTGGATTATTGCCATGCAGCAGATGCATATCGGCGACAAATGGGAGTTGTATATCCCTGCAGAGATGGGCTATGGCAAGTTCTCTCAACCAGGCATACCAGGTAACTCAACATTGATCTTTGAAATAGAACTTTTAGGCATAGCATGACAATGACACAAGAACAATTCAAAGAACTTATCCGTAGTCAGCAGGGTGAACTGAATGCCGTGCTGATGTACCAGAAACTTGCAAAAGTCGTAAAGACAGACAAAGAGCGTGAGACATTCCTTCAACTGGCAAAGGAAGAAGGACGACATGCCAGTGTTTTCCATGCCTACACCAAAGAGGCTTTGAAACCTAAGAAGACAATGGCTGTCATCATGCCATTACTTTATCGTATTTTAGGGAAAAAGCGATTGTATAAGCTGATAGCCAAGGGTGAGTATGATGCTGCCACAGGTTACGAACATCTGATTGCTGATTTTCCAGATGTGGAAAGTGTTAAGAACGACGAGAAACGTCATGGTGATATTGTATCTGGATTAATTGACTGATATATGAAACCACTATCCACACGCACAGCTGGCTTCACGGATTCCATCATCCGTAGAATGACCCGTATTTCAAATCAGTACGGAGCCATCAATCTCTCACAAGGTTTTCCAGACTTCGACCCTCCAAAGGAGATAACGAATCGTCTGGCAGAAATAG
>Ga0256407_10012783_pt1 | contig 11352 bp, 12 predicted proteins | sample RumenRJG_04DNA_FD_193489 | JGI IMG/M metagenome (GOLD analysis project Ga0256407, IMG submission 193489) | Bovine rumen microbial communities from Lethbridge, Alberta, Canada - RJG_04 | ecosystem: Host-associated > Mammals > Digestive system > Stomach > Rumen | place: Canada: Alberta... | reverse complement strand
CGGCTGTGGAAGGCTGCCGGATGCTGTTCTCCTCTGGAAAACCGATTTTCTCTTCTGTTGACAAATTCCGCTATCTTCTCTGTTTTCATGTTTTTTCTCCTGTCTTCGCCGCTGATTGTACCAACGGCGAAGACCAGGTAAACATATCAGCCAATTTCTTTCAAACGACAGCAGGCAACGAAATGTCCTGGACTGACTTCTTCCAGTTTTTGTGGCTGCTGGCAGACTTCCGCGGCATGCGGACAACGGGCAGCAAAGCGACATCCCGGTTTGGGATTGATCGGGGAAGTGATTTCACCTTTCATGCGGATCCGCTGCATGGGATGGTCAATGTCAACCGAAGGAATAGCGCTCAGAAGTGCCTGTGTATAGGGGTGCAATGTGTTCACAAACAGTTCATCGGTTGGAGCCTTTTCCACAAGCTGTCCCAGATACATGACGCAGATGTGATTCGAAATATGTCTTACCACCGAAAGATCATGTGTTACAAACATATAGGCCATCCCCATTTGATCCTGAAGATCCATCAGCAGGTTCAGAACCTGCGCCTGGATCGATACATCAAGCGCGGAGACAGGCTCGTCACAGACGATGAATTCCGGATTCAGTGCCAGTGCACGGCCGATGCCGACACGCTGGCGACGCCCACCGTCCAGTTCATGGGGATAACTTGCCCGAAGACGTTCATCAATACCGACAAGGTCCATCAGACGGTTTGTTTCATTTTCAAGATCACTTTTCTTCGGGTAACGTCCGGAATACTGCAGTGGCTCCCGAATCGTTTCCTCAATGGTCATACGGGGATTCAAAGAGGAATATGGATCCTGGAAAATGATCTGCATTTTCTCCCGAACTTTCTCCAGCTGCTTCCCTTTGATATGAGTGATATCCTGTCCGTTGAGAAGAACCTGTCCTGCTGTTGCTTCATGCAAGCGGATGATCGCGCGGCCCAAAGTACTTTTTCCGCATCCGGATTCGCCCACAACTCCCAGTGTTTCCCCCTTTTTGATCGTAAAGGAAACATCATCAACTGCATGGTTCATCCCGGCTGGAACTTTAAAGTATTTTTTCAGATTTTTTACTTCGATCAGCTCGGTCATAATTTAAATCTCCTTTTCCCGCAGACAGCAGCGAACCAAATGTCCCGGTGCGATCTCTTTCAGTTCCGGATGTGAATTCCGGCAGCGTTCCTCCGCATATGGGCAGCGGGGATTGAATGCACAGCCTTTGGGAAGGTTTGTGGGATCCGGCGGCATCCCGACAATCGGTTTCAACCGGTCTGTCTTGACATTTACATCGGGAAGGGAATCAAACAGCCCGATCGTATACGGATGAGTGGCATGTTTGAAAAGTGACCGCTTATCACCGTATTCAACGATCTCCCCGGCATAAATAACTGCTACATTGTCACAGGTTTCCGCTACAACCCCCAGATCATGGGTAATCAGGATCATGCTGGTCTGATATTTTTCCCTGAGGTCCCGGATCAGATCCAACACCTGAGCCTGGATCGTCACATCAAGCGCAGTTGTCGGCTCATCTGCAAGAAGAAGCGCAGGGTCACAAGCTAATGCCATGGCAATAACAACACGCTGTTTCATTCCACCGGAAAACTGGTGTGGATATTCTCCGAACCGTTCTCTAGGAATGTTGACCATCTCCAGCATATCGCCTGCTTTTCTGGCAAGTTCTTTCTTGTCTGCGTTTTTGTTATGCAATTCCAACACTTCCATGATCTGTTCACCGACTGTCATCAGCGGGTTGAGCGCAGTCATCGGATCCTGAAATATCATGGCGATCTTGTCACCGCGGACTTTCAGCATTTCATTTTCCGGAAGGTCGATTAGATTGACGCCTTCCAGTTCAATGCTGCCTCCCTTGAAGATTGCGGGTGGATCTGGCAGGATGCGCAGGATGGAGCGGGCTATTGTTGTTTTGCCAGCACCGGTTTCTCCGACAAGGCCCAGAGTTTCCCCTTTCTTCATATCAAAGGAAACGCCGTTGACAGCGTGAACGATCTTTTTGCCGGATGTATAAATTACCTCCACATTTTTCAGGGAAAGAAACACGTCATTTTTATTTTCTGCCATAATTTCCTCCTTCCTTAGCTCCTGAGCCGCGGATCAAGCGCGTCACGCAGACCATCACCCAGCAGATTGATTGCCAATACAGTGATTGCGATGGCAAGTCCAGGAAACGCGATAATGTGGGGATAATACAGAATGTAGGCTTTGCCATCGGCAAGCATAGCTCCCCATTCCGGAGTTGGCGGCTGTACGCCAAGCCCGATATAACTCAGTGTCGCTGCCATGGTGATTGTCATACCGATTGTCATTGTGGCATTAACAATTGTCGGTGAGATAACGTTCGGAAGAAGATGCTTGAACATGATCTTCGTTTTGGGACAGTTGATCGATTCAGCTGCTTCCAAGTATTCCTTGCTGCGTTCGCGCAGGATCTGTGCTCTCTGCATACGGACGCCACCCGGGACTCCGCCAACGGATAAGGCCAGGATCGTATTCACAAAACCGGTCCCCAATGAAGCGGAAATCAGAATACAAAGCAGCATGCCTGGAATGGAAGACCAGATATCCATAATCCTCATAATGATTGTTTCGGTTGTACCGCCGAAGTATCCGGCAATGGAACCGATCACGACACCTACAGCGCTTCCCAGCAGAGCAGTCAGAATACCCAGCGCAAGAGAATAACGGCCTCCATAAAGAAGACGGACCAGAATATCTCTCCCGAGAGAATCCGTACCGAAAGGATGAGCGGCACTTGGGGCAGCCTTGGTATTCAGCAGGTCAAACTGGTCAATTGTGTATGGGGACAACATTGGTCCGAATATTACGGCAAGAAGCACTAACAGAAATAGGATCGCTCCTAATTTGGCGCTTGGGGCTTTTACCGTACGCTGAAGTGTTTCCAGAAGCATAGATTTTTTCTTCGGCTTTTTTACGGCTGAAATTGTTGAATTTACCATCATTTATGCCTCCTTCCATTATTTCGAGCCGCCGGATTTACCGGCAGCAGAATACTGGGCTTTAATGCGCGGATCAACAAATGCATAAGCAAGATCGACAAGAAGCATGGCTATAGACGTGAACAATGCAAAGAAAATGACACATCCGCGAACAACAGGATAGTCCCGGTTATTAATACCGGTCAGCATATAAAGACCGACACCCGGAATTGAATAAACGGACTCAATGACCGCACCGCCTGCAACGATGCTGGTAAAACCCGTACCGAGGGATGTAATGATCGGCATCAAAGCATTGGGCAGCATATGTTTGCGGACGACTACATTTTCTTCCTGTCCTTTAGCCCGCGCGGTAGTGATGTAATCTGCCCGGAATACTTCCAGCATACTGGATCGGGTCTGTCTGGCATTGACAGCGATCCCGGCTATGGAAGATACGATGATCGGCATAATAAAGGAATACCAATGATCGACTCCGTATGCCGGCAGCCAGTGAAGCTTTTGCGCAAATAACACCACCATCATCAGACCAAGCCAGAAATCCGGAATAGAGATAAATACCATGGCAATGACCATAGCGATACTGTCCTGCCACTTTCCCTCATGTGTCGCAGCAAAAATACCCAGTGACAAACCGACAATCACATTCAAGATCATCGAAATGGATCCGATTGCTACGGTATAAGGAAGGCGGTTTTTCAGTTCCTGCATTACCGGAACGCTGTAAGTCCATGAATTACCGACATCCAGACGGATGAATGTGTTATACATGAATTTACCGAGTTGAACCAGATAAGGCTGATCAAGCCCAAGTACATGCCGCATGTTCTCAATTTCTTCAGCGGTCGCGGCGGCACCCAGCAGATTTCGTGCCGGATCACCGGGCGTAAAATAAAGAATGGTGAAGATCACAAACGCTGCGGCAATCATGATCACAAAAATCATAAGAATTCGTTTAATCACATATCTTGCCATGGATAACTCCCTGTAACAGACTTATATCAAAAAGCTGGACTTTGCAGTAAAACCTCGCCGCGCTTGTTTCTCCGCCATTTGTATGTACGGATAATAACATATATACAGCGCTGTTTATAAATACAGAAAAAATTTTCTCCTGATAAGATCTTTCAATCCCGGCTTTTATACAGGACAGGGGGGCATCAGTGCCCCCCTGTTGATTTATTCATAGATTACTGACCCGCGTATGTTGAGCCACCCGGAACAAAGTTCAGGTTATTATCATAGCAGGGTTCAACCAGAGTGTTGCTGTAGATAGAGTAGTTCGTGTTGACCAGGAGAGGATCAATGTAACCCTTGCCGATCCAGATCGCGCGCAGAGCATCCATGTTTTCCTTGGTATTGCCTTCCATAGTATTGCACAGTTCGTAGGATGCCTGCAGTTCAGGATCCACGAAATTGCCGAGCGTCATGCCGTCACCGTTGATACGGTTATCGAAGAAGGCCTGATCCAGGCTGATGCAGAATCCACCGGAAGCGCAATACATCAGATAGAAATCCCAGCCGGTATTCTGATTGGACAGTGTCTGAATGGAGTTCAGGTCTCCGATCTGCAGTTCAACATTGAATCCGGCAGCATCCAGCAGGGCTTTGCAGATCGTAGCCATGTTTTTGATATCTTCATCATTCATGGCAATGATCTTGATAGGTTCGCCATTGTAACCGGCCTGCTTTGCCAGTTCCTGAGCATAAGCCATGTCATAGACGGTCATGTAGTTCTCTTCAGTTTCCCAGGCAGGATCGTAGTCAGCAAAGATCTTGGTGCCTGCACCAACTGCAGGGTTGTAACCGGTGACAGCTTGTGAGATCAGGAAGTTGTCCAGCGCATAATATACCGCTTTGCGAAGATCTTCATTCGCCATCAGATTGCCTTCATAGCAGTTTGCAAGCAAAGCGTAAACAAAGTTTCCGTCTTTTTCCTGCACAACGAAATTGGAATTCTTGCGGAAGTCTTCAAGACTCGCCATGTCGAAAGAAGTCGAATAAGAAATCGCACCGGTGTTCAGAGCAACGGTCTGGGAAGCAGCCTCGGAGATGATATCATATTCAATGGTCTGAACATTGCGTTTGTGAGTGGTCAGAGTCAATTCATCAGTCTGCCAGTAGTTTTCATTTGCTTCAAGGACCAGTTTGGAACCGGACTGGTAATTCGCAACAGTGTACGGACCGGTGCCGACAGGGCTGGTAGCAAAGTTGTTGCTTTCATATGCTGCCTTGGAGAAGATCGCTGTACCGCCCCAAACAAATTCCAAGGAGCCGATCGCGACAAACGGATCTTCCTTGAAATGGAAGCGAACAACATAATCGCTTACTTTTTCGATGCCATCATAGATATCATATTTGATCCCGTAACCGGAATTGACCAGCACTTCATAGGAATAAACGATATCATCTGCGGTAATCGGATTATTCGCGGAGTCATGGATATAATCGTAAATTTCCACGTCTACCGTGGTCTCATCCACGACAGTATAACCCTTTGCCAGAACCGGAACATATTCGGCGCCTTTATTGTCAAACAGGCACTCATAGATCTGATGCCATACAAGGTTCTTACCCTGGTTATTCGGATTCCACGGAGCCAGTTCCTGCGGATCGTTTGCCATACCGATGGAGAACTTATCCAGACGACCATTCTCAAGAATATCGGCGCTGGCTGCAACAGCAATGGACAATACCATAACGATTGTCAATACAAACAACAACTTTTTCATTTTGAATCCCTTCTTTCTTTATTAACAAACCGTACAAGATTTGTTTTGATTTAACTGTAATCTTTCGTCTTTTTTTGTCAATCCCACTCGTGTTTCAAGTTGGGATACGTACATTTCCGAAATGGAAATAAACAGTAAAAATCCATTCTTTATTGTGTCACCTCCGTTTCGAATATGGCATTTTTCTCATCGATCAGTGAATCCAGAAAAGTCTTCGCTGCAGGAAGCAGTTTCCGGCTTCTAAGTTTCCAGATATCGATACTGACTTCAACTTCGGGTTCCAGGCGGACAACGGAAATTGTGCTGTTATGCTGACTTTTCGTCAAATCCTCCAGCATAATGGAGCATCCGCCGTTTTCCGCAATACACTCAACTACTGCTGTACCTCTCGGGCATGTAAAGACGATATGCGGTGTGAATTCAGCGGGGGTAATAACAATATTCCAACGGCGGTAATGAGGTGACGAATCGGGAATCATCACAAAATCTTCATTTGCTATCTGGGAAAGACTCAGCGTTTTTTTATTTGCAAGTGGATGGTTCACCGGGAGAATCACAGCCATATGATCTTTCAGAAACGGTATCTTCTCAAATTCATCCTCATCCAATTCCGCATCACACAGGAGCGCAAAGTCGCAGGCTCCGCGGGACATCATATTTTCTGTTTCCAAAATGGAATCAAATTCTAGATAATGAAAACTGTAATCCGGATATTTTTTCTGAAAGCGATATACCGAGCTCCATATACGATATTCCGACGCCACCCGCACCAGATTCGCGGCATTTTTTCGCCAGGCCATCAGATCATCCATGCAGCTTTCTTCAAGGTTTAACAAACGTATTGCGTGCGGAAGGAACTGCTGACCGAAAGCGCTGAGAACGAGTTTCTTCCCATCACGCTCAAATAACGGACTTCCAAGATCTGCTTCCAATGCCTTGATATGTTTGAAAAGAGATGAGTGAGAGATATATAAACTATCAGCAGCCCTTGAATAATTCATTTTCTGTGCTGTCGTAACAAAATCTTTCAGATATTCCGTTTGCATCGTTCATCTCCCTCGGTACTTTTTTGTGAAATCAGTCCATGCCGCAGATCTTTTTTGCAAGTTTAAGAGCAGGCCGCTGTGTAAACAGACTGACAAAGAAACAGCAGATCCAGACAGGAAGTATCATTTCCATAAAGCCTCCGGGAACGACTGACAAAGGCTGCCCGCCTAAAAGACATGTCGAAAACCAAGTCATGAACAATGTCATCAGAATACAGAATACCGTGTTGATGACCAGGTTGACCAGAATATCAAACTTCCATGTACCCGGTTCTGCACCGAAATGTTTGGCAAATTGGAACCCCCACTTATCGGTAGGGATAAAAAAGGCGATCAGAAAAGCAAAAGCATAGGAAATAACAAGACTGAGAGCCATGGATCCGAAATCGAAATGCTTCATATGCCCCAGAACGATATTCATCACTTGAGCAACCACGGTCATGGTCAGAGAAACAGGAGCATTCATGAGAAGTGATTTTATTATCCTGAATTTTGACATTTTCAACACTCCTTGGTTTTATCAGCAGATAAAGAATGGCTGTACATTCAGACAGATGAATCCTCTGTCTGAATTACAGATGATACAGTCTTTCGGCATTACCATGAAGGATCAGTTCCTTCTCCTCGTCACTGATATCCAGCTTCCGAACGAAATCAGCTCCTTCGAGCAGCCATACCGGGCGAACCGGATAGGACGTTCCGAACAGGATATGGTCAGCCCCCAATACTTTCACAGCACATTCAAGCTGTTCTTTACCCCAGGGCTGGGCATGGCTCATTTCGAAAAATACATTGTTGCGAAGCTGTTCAACAACAAGTTCATTATCATCCTTGAAACGGGTAACCGTTTCCTTGATTTTCGGTTTTTTAGGGAACCACAGACTGGTATATGCAAAGAAACCGCCGCCCAACATGGAATGGACCAGCCTTACATTCGGATATTTTGTAAAAAATCCGCTGAACAATTCACGGCCGATGGCTGTAGCCTGGTCAATACAGCGGCCGTAACTGCGGCGAAGATTTGTGTAGGCAGTCAAACTGTCATACTGAACCGGGACAGGTACATGATGTACATAACATGTCACCTCTCTTTCATTCAGATAAGCGAAGAAAGATGCGAATGTCTCATCATCCAAATATAAATTTCCGTAATGTGCCGAAAGCTGTAGTCCTCCGAAGCCGAGTTCATCCAGGCAACGATCGATTTCCCGAAAAACAGCCGGAGAGCCGACAGGAGGAACCACACCAAGACCTGCCATCCGTCCATTTGAAGATTTGATATGTTCAGCCATCCCATCATTAAACAGGCGGCACATGTCCAGACTCATCCACTCCTGCTGGCAGGAAAGTTTCAGCACGGCCCGGTCAACTCCTGCTTTATCCATATCGGCAAGCTGTTTTTCCAGAACATAATCTCCCTGGACATAGTTCAGATTTTCACTGCCGAATGGCTTTTCGATAACATATTGGCGTATCCCTGAATCCGGATTTGTTTTCAGTGTTCCTCTGGTCCCATACTGTACGGGGATTTCTGAAAGAAAACGTTCCGCTGATTCTTTGTCGGTAAACAGTCTTTCCGGAAACCAGTAAAGATTGGCATCGATTACATTTGTTTTCATATTTGTATATCCTCTTTTACTTCTTAAACCCTTCTACAGAATTATTCAATGTATTTGATTCGTTATTTAGATATTAATGGATGAGAACATAAAAAGCAAACCGTTTTTCGCTGATAATTATCTCGCATACCGGGATAATTATTATGAAATAAGTCATCTTTTGAGTTATAATTATTTTGTTTTTCGGGATAAATGTTTGGAAGGAGACAATATGGAACTAAGATATGTACGGGAATTTATCTCTTTGGCTCAAACCAGAAGCTTTTTGGAGACCTCGCTGCAGCTTTATATTTCGACGTCAGCTTTATCCAGACATATACAAGCCTTGGAAAAAGATTTGGGTGTTCCTTTATTTCAGCGGACAACGAGAAAGGTGATCCTTACCGAACAGGGCAGATTATTTCTTACGTATGCCAATCGGCTGGTCAATACGGAAGATGAATGGAAAAAGGCCCTTTATGAAACAGGGATAATCAAACGATCTGTCTTGACGATCGGTTCTATTCCGACATGGATGTCATATAATATTGCCAATCTGGTGGCTGAATTCAATCGGATCAATTCGGGCATTACTCTGGAGATCAAAGAAGCGGACTCATTTGAACTGCTGCCGCTGCTTCAAAGCGGAGCCTGTGATTTCGCATTTATCCGGGATATGGATGCCGGGGAAACGGAATTTCAAAGATTACCTTTTGTGTCGGACAAGTTATGTATTGCCGTACCCGATTCACATCCTTTTGCTGTCCGCGAATTTGTGGCAATAGAAGACCTGAAGGATGAAGCTCTTCTGTTTATTTCAAAAAACTCTTTTATGCATAAACTTTGTACCGATCTGTGTATCCGTGGAGGATTTCAGCCAAACGTTGTATTTATGAGTAAACGGGGGTCCAATCTTCTGGAATTTGTGGCTCGCGGTATGGGGATCGCTATGCTGATGAAAAAGGCAGCTGAATCCCTGAAACGACCGGATAATATCTGTTTCATCGAGATCAGGCCGATTGTTTCTTCTTCGATTTGTTTATTTTACAAGGAAAAAATACTGTCCGACCCGGTTTCAGCCTCCTTTTTTTCCTTAGCGCAAAAAATGTCTGAAACCAAACAAGAATAATAACCCCTGTTTTTTACGGATATAAATTATATTTTCAAGTTTTTTGTCCCTTTTTCAGGCCTTCAACCAGAAATAATCAAAACAATCATTCCAAACAAAATAAACTCCGGTTCAAATAAACTGCACCGGGCTATACTCTGGTATGTCAATAGAGTGGTTTTTCGGTGAAATATTTCAAAAATCGATTTTCGAATTTAAAGTAACACTTTCATAGCCTTCCTCATGCTTTCCGGAATGAGGATCGCAGCCTTTTTCACTCTGCCGATCAAAGGCGTAAATCTTGAATCTCATACTGTTCGTCAGCTGCTAGCTGACGGCGTATGTACGAAATACAACAGAGCTGCGATTACCACACTGCTGATCCAATCCAAATTGATGCGGATCGTTCGGGAATGGGATGACCTGGTTCGATCTCAATGTCCATTGGACAGTTCCTGGTATGCACGTCTGGACCGGAATGGCAATTTTGATCCGCGGATCATTGTTCCGATGACGATCGATAATAAAGATGAGTTGAAAAAATAGGCTCGATATCCTTACAGGGATTTTTGTGCAGATCTGAAAACAGTCTGTGAAATGGCCGGTATAACATACAAATCACCGCATAAGGCACGGTATGGACATATCCACCTTGGATATTCCAGGGAAAAGACAGCCGAACAAAGGAAAGCTGTCAGTGTGAATATGCTCCATAGAAACCTTGCGGTTACTGATGAAATCTATATGCGGATGAGTTCAGATGAGGCGAACCAGATCCTGGTCTCTTTCGATTTTGACGAAAATGATTCGTATTCTGATGATCAGCCTGTTTCAAACACCGAAGCAATAGCAGATCTGAGCGCTATGAATGATATGATGATAAAGCTGTTTTCTGCAATGGATCCGGAGATGCTGATCCAAACCGGACTGGCCTTGAAATCTATGAAAAATGGTTCCTGAAAAAAGACCAGTACTAAATTCACGAATTCGTAAATTTAGTGCCAGGTAAAATTTTTTTACGAGTAAATAAAAAAAAGAGCCGCTCCTCATAATTTCGAGGAGCGGGACTCTTTTCACGAATTCGTGAATTAAGTGCCAGTGTACCCCGGGTGGGACTCGAACCCACAACCTAAGCGTTAGGAGTGCTTTGCTCTGTCCAATTGAGCCACCGGGGCATATCCAAACGGTATTATACCATCGTTTCAGCGGCCTGCATTATATGCTTTACAAAACTGATTTTTCGGTATGCCTTTGCGTGAAAACGCTGCTTTCAGCTATAATTCAGGATAATACAATTTTCCGGAAATGATACTTTTATGCTTCGAAATTTTTGCAAGAACCGGATGCATCCAAAAACCGGGAAAAACACGGAGAGAAAAACCTATGAATATCGAATTTCTGAAGAACGGAACAGCCCTGACAGTGAAACCCGAAGGACGAATGGATTCGACAACTGCACCGGAGCTGGATATGCGCTTTAAGGCGGAATCGGAAGGCATCACGGACCTGATCCTGGACCTGGAGAGTGTTGAATATGTATCTTCAGGCGGTCTTCGGGTCATTCTGGCATGGTATCAGGAGATGGAGCAGCGCGGCGGCAGCATGAAGGTGCTCCATGTCAATGAATATATCAAAGAGATTTTTGATCTGACAGGATTCCTTGGATTTCTGGTGATCGAATAATACCCGATAGGGAAAAGAAACAGAGGTACGAATGACGACTGACGCAGGGAAGATCAAAGCGATATTTTTTGACGTAGATGGTACACTTTTGTCGCATAAGCAGAATGATGTTCCGAAAAGCACACGCATTGCGCTTCATAAACTAAGGGAAAAAGGGATCCTGACCGTGGTGGCGACCGGCAGGCATATGATCGAATTC
>Ga0256407_10012782_pt1 | contig 11352 bp, 19 predicted proteins | sample RumenRJG_04DNA_FD_193489 | JGI IMG/M metagenome (GOLD analysis project Ga0256407, IMG submission 193489) | Bovine rumen microbial communities from Lethbridge, Alberta, Canada - RJG_04 | ecosystem: Host-associated > Mammals > Digestive system > Stomach > Rumen | place: Canada: Alberta... | reverse complement strand
AATAACGAGGATTGATTCCACAACTGAAATCATCCAAGAAGTTAGTAATCATTATATACTGGGTATTAATAGTATCATATACAATTATACCAATTGCTTCACCATCTGCGAGAGCAATTAAGAACCCATCTTCCATATGCACTTTATTTAATGAAATGGTAGGATTTTCCTCTTTTTTAACTACTTTATATATTCTCATTATAAAGTTTCTATATCTTGTAAAGTAGGAGTTATATCTATTGAATATTCATTTGATATCCAGTTAATAAACTCATGCCAATTAGTAAACTCTTTATCTAATTCTAAATTATCTCTAAATTTCTCTATAATTTTTTCTTGTGCATCTTTTAGAGACCTAGCACTAATAGTCCTTATTTGATTGTGACAATCTTGGTCACAAACAGCATAGATGTAAGTAGTCATTTTAAAGTTAAAGCTAAAAGTTGTAAAAAGTAATCTGTATCTATCATTACAATAGATCCTTTACTATTTTCCCCTCCTTCTGGTGATTTTTTCCAAAATACTGCAAAAGGTTTGGATTTATCTGTGCATGCATCTCTTATAGTAAAGTAAGATGGAGTATTTTGATACTGTTTACATTGAATATTTATAGGTAATTTACCTTCAGTATCTATAATGTCAATTTTATTATTATCGACTTTTTTTGATTCTCCTCTTGATGTTACACATCCAGTAAATCCAATTTCTTTAAGCTTATTAATAACCTCACGTTCCCATGAAGCACCTTTGCTTCTTGACTTTTTAGCCTGATAAGAGCGCTTAGTATGTTCATCTAGCCATTCAAAACAGATCTTTTCTTTTCCTCCACAGCCAGCTTTATTACATCGGATTTTGATAGCTGCAACTGTAATGCCCGTTTCCTTAGATGCCTCCTCAATGGAAGCGAATTCCTTAGTACTGCCATCTTTAAAAATAGCTTTACAAGAAGTATTCAATTCCTACTTTTTCATAATACAATACCCTCTGCAATTGCACGTAATTCGAGTACGGCAATATACTTCTCCATAAATTCTAACTGCAATAAATATGTAGACTTTGGACATGTAGGAGTAAACTTTAAATTGTCCCAATTAGTCAACATTGTTGCCAACTTGTTGTATCTAATCTTATTCTGGTAATACTCTGCTATAAATCTGTCCTTATAATTAGGACTTTGCATTAATTCTATAGTTTCGTTAAGTTCCATGCTTTGATGATAGATTCTTTAATAAATTGCTTAGTTTTCTTTTCTCCATATTTCTTTCTAAAGTCAGATATGTCTTTAGCTTCATAACTACGTGGTATCCAAGTATAAAAAAGTTCAGGATGTTCCTTTTTAATCTTTCTCATATTAGATATACCAGGTAAATCATTATCATACAATACTGCTATATAGGTAAATCTTGACTTTAATTCATCTAACATTTTGTCCGTAATGAACAAGTTTTCACTATTAGGGGCTATAGCTTTAATGCCTAGACTATATAAGCACATCACGTCCTTCATTGATTTCGTGATAACTAGTAACTTTCCTTCTTTTGGGAGCTGTTTATAACCCTGTACTTGTTTAGCTTTCCAATTAGTGAGAAATCTGTACTGCTTTTTCTTTGGAAAATAAATTCTCCAAAGTTCTATATTGTCTTCTTTTCCTCCATAATAGCCATATGCAGGACATACAGAGGTGGAAGCCATAAAATAACTTCCATTTAAAAAGATATTCTTACAAGAATATACATGAAACTTTTTAAGTATTTTTTCTGTTATTCCATAGGTCTGCCACCACTCCAATTCTTTAGGTAAAAAATTTTGAATTTCTACCTGTATCAGAGCAGTACTAGGAGCCTCAAATTTTGGAATATTACTTCGAACAACTCCTTGATGCTTTACATAACCAGGAGTTTTAATAAGATTGAAGTCATTAGCAATAGTACGTAGAGCATCATTATACTGAAGCCCATACTTATACATTACTACAGAAATAAAATTACCATAAAAAGAACCATTAAAATCCTTGAAGATTAGGTCTCCGTTTTTATTCCTATAAAAGGAACAAGTAGGTGTATTGTCCTTCCTTAGTGGAGAACAAAACAATCCTTTTTTAATAGGGATGCCTAAGTAAAAAGACATATAGGTTTCTTCTTTATTATACGACAATAGAAAATCCTTAGTGATTTTCGGTTCAATGTAAAAGTTAAAATTATCCATTAATGAACCTAAATATAAGGAATCTTCTTATAATATAAAAGCGGAAGGAGAATTACTCTCCTCCCGCAGGGATAATGATTAGTTATTGTTTAGAAGACCGTCAAAGTCATCGATTTCCTCCTGAGGTGTTTCAGTAGCAGGAAGGTCATCTACAGATACGGCGACTGGATCCTCATGCTTCTCCATGTCGGTTGGCTTAGCAGAGAGATAATTCTTCCTCTGCTCTTCCTCATATGGAGAGAAGAACAACTTATCACCAATAAAATTATCTGCAGTGAACAACTCACCCTTCTTACTGACACCAGCAAACTTAGGAAGACAAGGAACAACTCGGTTAGTCTGTTTATCGGTACGACCAGAGAGCTTCAGATGAGTAGTCTTACCCTTAGCACCATCAAGTAGCTTAACAACTACTTCGACAAGCTGCTTAAAGCTGCTTACTTTTGGTGCAAGTTCTACCATCTTAGGCATCTTTTCAGGAGCCAGAACAGTCAGCAACTGAGCAATAAAGATACGAAGTTTCTCCATTGGAGATGCAGACTCATACTCATGACCTTCTGCATTCTTGTTCTTATATCTCTCATTACCTTTCTCACCAGGATTGAATACTCTCTCCTCGTAATAACCGTCTTCGTTCTCAAAACGAACGGTCAATGCTTCATATACCTGATCCTTATTATCCTCTTTCTTACCTTTAAAGGTCTCATAACGAGCCTCTACAAACTTTACCTCATAAATATCCCAAGGACGAAGACGACGATTACCACCAGCTGTTGCCTGTACCTTATCAATTGGACCAAAAACAAATCCTGCCATAAATTATACCATTTTAGAAATTAAAATCAATATCATCTGCTTTTACTTCAGTAGCATCTCCATCCACAATACCTTCTAAGTCTTCTGGACGGCCAATTTCTTCTACTTCATCATCTACAATCTTGATATTTTCATCTTCTTTCTCTTCTGGAAGAGGTTTATCTCCTACTAATTCGAAGATTCCCTCCTTATCTGTCTCTTTAAATGAGAACACTGTTCCATATTCCTCAAGTAAGTCATGATTCTTACCTCTATAGCTTACTGTATTGGACTTGGTTAATCTATTACCTCCCTGAGTTCCAAAGGCTGTATTACAGCCTATAACTGGAACACGAGTTTTATCCCTCTTCTCGAACTTGATGTCTATTCTGTCATCAGCTTCGACACCTAATAACTCAATAGCCGCAGTATTCAGGCTATATTTGTTATCTTCAAGAATTAATTCGGGATCTGGATTTTCATCTTTTGTGCTCTTTTTTGGAGAGCTTTTCTTAGCCTTAGGAAGATCATCATTAACAACCTCCCTGTTTAGTACTTTAACCTCGCCGGTTTCATCGTCTTGCTCATAAGTAAAGAGCACCTTGAATCGTTGAATCATTCTCCTTCGTTATACTCTTGGATTTTCTTAACTACATAATCTAAATCATTATCTATTAATAAATCTTCAAACAATCCCATTGGTGATTTGGCAGTACATGTACCATCACTATTAGTAAGGAACTTATATTGGACCTTATCAGATTCATCTTTCATTACTCTAGTAAATAATACATAAGTAAACAAACCTTCCAAAGTAATCACACTATCCAACATTTTTCCTTGAGTCTTAATCTTGTAATATGGATTAAGATTGTCTCCAGTATTTTCACTATGAGTAGATACTACGATAAATAAATCATCACGCATGTCCATACCAGTCTTTAAAGCCTCATATGCATGCTTTGCCATATCAGTAAACTTTCCATAGCCTTTTTCATCTACTCTAGCCATGGCTTCAAATGCCTGTAAATATTGAAAATCATCAATAACTAACACTTTTACTTGTGGCATCTTTAAGTTTACTATCTTCATCATTTGTTTTATAGATTCAATGTTGGAAGAAGTATAGAAATTTCCAGTCATCTCTTTAGTATCTTTATTTACTTTAAAATCTGGATATTTTTTCTTTGCACCTTTAATACCTGGACGCTTTCCAGTAGTAGAAATAATAAAAGTCTTTTCTGGATCTAAATTTCTAATAGAAGTGGTCTTACCGCTACCACTTTCTCCAACAATTGCTATCATTTCAGCCATTAATTACATTGTAAAATTAAAGTTAACTATGTTTTCATCTATCCTTTCATTTTGGGTTATTTCATCTTGTAACATATAACTAACATCCATATAAGGATCATAACAGGTAATTTGATCTCCTTTAGGTAACTCTTTAAATAGGCCTGCTTTACCATAGAAGGCAGAACCTATCTGAATTTCAGACTCACCATATCTAGATTTAAGCACAGAAATACTTCTGAACTTATCCTCTAGCTGGCTTATGTCATACTTCTTATATTTATTAAGTTGTTCTCTATGTGGAGATAGAATTCCTAAAATAACCTCAGCATCCTGACTTGGATTACCACTGTCCTTAATATCACTAAGTTTAAGATCAATCATATCCAGCTTTCTTCTATCAGTAGAAGTACTATCTCTATTTATTTGCATCAGAACAAGTGGACTAATACCACATATATTTCTAAAGGTTAAGAGATATTTACTGCATAAATCAATCTCATTCTTAAGTGTAGAACCTTGACCTGGACGTACCAGACCAATATGGTCCATAACGACAAGAATAATCTTATTGGGATTCTTAGGTTTAAATAGAATTCTTTTATCAGTATTTATAAACTCACCTTCCTTTTCAAGTTCACTATGTAAGTTAGCATAAAGAACCTGTGCATTTAATGCCCTATCATAGACAGTTATTTTCTGTTCTATTTTAGTAAGCCATGGTTGACATTCAAGTACTATTTTATAAAGGTCGTCGTCTAAGATATAATTCTTCTTACGAGACATTAATTCCTTAGGAGATACTTCTATATGATATTCATCCCATATATGCATACATAGGAGTTTTAAGAATAACATATCAGCAGACATCTCCAATGAATAATAAATTACCCTAAAGTCATCATCATCTAAATGCTGAATAAGTGGTTTATATATGAAGGAATATAATGCAAAGGTAGTCTTACCAGAACCAGTACCTCCAAATAAGAGATAATAAGTAGAACGAGTAAGTCCATCTATTATTCCTTCAAGTTTGGGCATACCTATGGATATACCCTGATTACTTCCTGTTCGTCCTCTTTCAATAAGCTCCAATACTGATTCAGTAATCATATGGAGCGCATAGAGTTATAGTTAATATCCGTCAATTCTCCATTCTTTAAAGCCTCTATCTCTTCCCATTTCCTATCTATAAGGAATGTAGCAAGAGAGAAGTTTATAAATGTAGTATTATTTTGTGCCCAATCTAATAGTTCAAGTATGTGCTTATGAGTTTCATTATTCCAATGAATCTGTTTACCATAATAACGGAATGCATCTTCCAAAGTATTAAACTTTTTAGATACTCCTCTTATAGATACAGTCGCTCCCTGTATAGTAGCAAACATTGGATAAGCCTCATAAAGTTCTTGCCCCATATCAAAGGCACTTCTATATACTGCATTTTCAAAATTCTTACTAAATGGAATAGCTGCAGGATCGAATTTCTCTCCTTTAGCTGGAATCTTATAGGATTTAAGAATTACTCCTTTATTCTGTAAAGATTCAAGATTTCCTCTAAATCCAGATTTATTATCTCCAATTTGTAAAAACTTGAATAGATAATTTTCAGGATAACCTTCTTTAGTTATAAAGATTAACCTAACTATAAAAAGTTCATCAGGAGTAAGCTGATACTTTTCAAGTACAGCTATCTCCTCATCAATATTTAAATTGTATTTATTCAAAACAGTTCAAGAATTAGAATTATAAAAGTCTAATCTTTTACTGTAAAAGAGAGATTACTCTTCCGAGTCGGGATTCTTTACATACGGTATCATGAAGAGCTTGGATAGCTCATTATATCTAGTTAATAACTTCTCCATATCATATAACTTATCATATAATCCTGTAAATTTTTTGTCTTGATACGTAGATACTATTTGCTCTAATATGAGCAATTCAACCATTTCTGAACCCTTCATAAATTTTTAAGGAAAGTTATTAAATCTTGTTCTGCATCTGCTGCACTTTTATAATAAATCTTTGAAATAGTTTTACCAACAGCCCAAAACCAACCCTCAGCAAATTGAGAATAGGTAATTTTTATTTCAACTGTTGGTTTGTACTGTTTAGAATCTAAACACAAACTTGGCGGCAGGTTTAACATATTCTCCTGGATCTTCTCCTCTTAATACTTTTTCAAGACCTTCTTCGTCGATGACTTTAAAATTCCCATCGGGATGGGCAGTACTGAACCATTTGGTCTCAACAGTGTTGTTAATAATAAGATTAAATATTTCCGCTTGCTTTCCTGGCTCATAACGAATTACTCTTCCTACTCGTTGAACTGCCTTTAGTTTTGCAGAATCTAATCCTAAGATAATAGCTACAGACAATCCACCAACATCAAGACCTTCATTTATCTTTTCACAAGAGTTGAGTACTCCTACTTTTTTATTCTTGAAATCTTCAAGTATAGTAGCACTTCTTTTCTTAGAGGTCTTTCCTGTATAAACTTCGCCATATCCTATCTGCTCTGCAACATCTACTTTTTTAGAAAAAGTTACTATCTTTTTATCCTTACGTGCTTCTATAATTTTACGGGCAAGTTCAATCTTTTTAGGATGTTCATTTATAAACTTCTTTCTGGACTGAATTACTCTCATAAAACCCATAGCATGATAAGTAATATTAGATAGCATTTGCTTTCGAACCGATGCTGAGGCTTCTTGTGGACACATTCTATCTCTTAGAGCTTGTCTCTTTTTCCAACCATCCTTACCAACCATTTCCATAGCAAGATTAAAGTCATAGTTAAAGAATTCAAAGTGTTCAGTGAACTCTCTATTCATTTCTTCATATTGTGCTATATCATCAACATTAATAAGGACTTCATACTCTATATATGGAGATACCCATCCATTTATTAAGGAATCTTCTAGAGTAATTTTATCTATAACAGGAGCATATTTCTGTAGTAATATCTCCTTTCCGTCTAATCTCTCAAATGTAGCAGTTAGTCCAAGTATATACTTATAACCTACTTGCTTAAATACTAATGAAAATACATCTGAAGCATATCTATGTACTTCATCTAATATAATCATATGATACTGTCTTCGCTGTTTAACAGCAGTGTTGATTACCATTACATCACAATTAAGACTGAGACCTCTTTCATCAAGTTGTTTGGTCCATTGTTTCTGTAATGTATCTGTAGGAACTACTACCAATATTCTAAATTTGGAATAGTGACGAATGACAGTTTCAGCACAATTAAGGCCTACTCTTGTCTTTCCAAAGCCAGTAGCAGCTACTATAGTCCCACAACATTTGTTTTTAATCCATTTTCTTCTACATTCTTCTTGTCTTGCTGTCCTATCAACAGCCTTAAATAATTCCAGCTGCTCTGCCATTATCGACTACCCAACATATTATATAGGTAAGAGTCTCTAATGGTAGAGGGGACAGGACTAACCTGTCCCCAATCTTTACCAAAATGTGTCTAAGCATTCATGTCAATTCCCTTAGCCTCAGCGACTTTCAGAATTTGAGACTTACGCTCTTCCCACTGCTTGATATGCTCTTCAACTTCCTCTTCAAAGAAGAATAGAACACGATCTCTCAGTGTTACAAGCTGGTCTGTAGTTAAATCTGAATACTTGCGGCTCTTACTCTTAAGATTCAACATAGCACGAAGCTCAGTATAAGTCAGTCCTTTTGGATTTATATACAGACGAATAACTGGCTTCAATCCGTGACGTTCACGAATTACATCTAATCTGTCTCTTGTCTTACCATTCTCGTCCTTCTCAGTCAAGTCCTTCATTTCTGCAGGAGTGAACCAAAGTCCAAGCTTAGTAATAAAATTAAGAGATAGATGTTTCTTATTGAAATCTCCAAGAGTTCCGAGACAAGCATCTTGTGCCAGAGCTATAGTTACATCACGGAACTCTGTTGGAACTCCATTAGTAATCTGCTCAATGGGATATTGATCGAGCTTATCCTTATCAAAGGTTTCACGGTTATTAGTTAAGATGGTTCGAATATCCTGTTGATATAGATAACGTGGATACTCCTTTCTTGGATTAGGAATATCCTTCTTATATTTATTCTCTAGCCAACGAACATAAAGTTCAGCATTACACTTATCTCTCTGTTCTTTAATGATGGAGAGTAATGTGTATCTGCCAGGATTTTCTTTATCTTTACTAAACAGCATAGAAATACAGTGCTTGTAGAACTCTCTCAGTTGTACTTCAGAAGCGTCCTTTAACATGACTTCTTCTTGCACCATTTTACCATTAACCTCTTTCTTTGGACCTTTCCAAACGAAAGTGTTAATATCATTACTTTTTGCTACTTGTGCTGCTGCTATTTTTTCACCTAAAATTCCCATTAAATATTCATAAATTTACTTTGTAAAAATCATAATCTAGGTCATTATAAAATCTGTTGTCGTTTGGTTAGGTTTTGATATGAATTTCATGAATTGAGACATTGTATAGCGATAGAACTGCATATTCTTACCATCATACCACTTATCTACTCCAGCTTCGTGGTCTTCATAAGTCAGAAATCCCTCTTCTCCAACATTTATGTTTCTGTGATCCCAATTAGGGCATCGGGTTACCATTTTGTACTTGGTGTCCCATCTATGCTCTTCAAGGTTTTCAAAAACATAAGTTGTATAACCCATACCTTCATCAAGTTTAGCTTTTAAAGAGGCCAGTATAGTAGTCATGCTTTATATTGCTTACAACCATACTTTGCAAAATCACTTTTACATATCTCCATTCCTTCAAAACATGGGAACCTTCTACATTGTTTACAAGTTCTGTCTAGATACTTGTACTTTACTCCTTCTGAATCCTTATCAATTCTGGTGTGTTTCATTTAATAAATAGCAAAGCTAGTATAGCCAAGCCACCTATTCCAAACATCCCAAATTGACTTAATTTCCTCTTTTTAGTTTCCTTTTTAAGAGAATCATTCAGAGCAGATATCCTACTAAGATAGTAAGTTTTATTGGATTCTAAAAGCTCTAAATGCAGAGAATCATTATACTCATAATTTCTTATAAGCTCCTTATATTGCTGAGTCTGACTTTCTAATAGGTCAGTCTTTTTTAACAGCATATTATGCTCAGCAAAAATAAGGTTAGTATGCTTCAGCTGCTTTGAAGTTAATAGTATCAATGTATCGTTTACTATCTTCGGATAGGTATCTTGAGAAAAAGACACAGTCGGAATCAACAGACTGAGTAACAATGTGATTGTGAACTTGGATATACTTCTCATAAACATGTTCGATTTCAACTTCTGTAGTATCTATTATTATCTTAATGCTATCATTAGCCCTTTTTATAGAGTCCACTTTAACATTTAGGGAGTCTATCTTCCTCAATAGCTTCTTCTCATCTGTATCAATGGAAGGAGAAAAATTTACTACCCAATAATATAGACACCCAAAAAGTATTGCTACTAATGTTATGGGTATCCAAAAATGTTTACTCATCAGACTTTATAACAGTTACGTTGATAACTCTCTCGAAGTCTTCAGGACTCATAGTAGCAAGCTTACTTGCTATTTCCTTAAGATTGTCAGGAGTCTCATCAACGTAAGCCTTTGCGGCTTGCTTTTCTTCATAACGAGCCTTCATTTTATTATAGCCCTTAATTACATACTCAGGATCTTCCTGAATATGCTCAACCTCACGGTCAAGTAATGCCTTTACAAGTCCCTCACTAATCATACCTGCACGAGTTGCAAATATAGCTGCAGACTTTTCGGGAGCAGTAGGCTTAAAGCCCTTAGCCTTATTAAGAGCTATCATTTTACCTTTTTCCTCATTCCACTCATCTGCTGGGTTACATACTGCAACACCAATAAATACACCACGTGAAGGTTCAGCAGAGCCTAGGATTTCGCCACTATAATTATCATAACAAACCAGTTCTACACAACTGTCTTCGTTAGTGTTAAAAGAACTTGTGCTTAAGGCACAAACAACAAATGGATGGTTAAGTCCTTGGAAATCAACGATGTTTCCGCTTTTGTACATTACTACGTCCTTTTTCATTTTTCTTTTTTGGATCATAAATAGGTAAATGGTTATCTAAGATATATTGCATTGGAGCGCCTATCCAAGTTATAGACATCTCCAATAAGTAATCTTTGTTCTTAACTGCTTTATATCCTAACGTTGTTAGTGGCTTGGAAGCAGTAAAGAATTTAGAATTAACCAGCTCTGCTCTTCCTTTAGATGGAGCTGCTTGTTTAGCATTATAAAGCTTATAAGTAGTCACTTCATAAAGAAAAGCAGAAGCTGGATAAATTCTACTTCCGTCGAATGTTAGGTAACTCGTCGGGGGAGTAGGTTTTGCCATTCCAGGTATACGAGATAACTAAAGACTGACGAGCCTTATCCTTCCATACATAGTATTTAGCTAAAATAAAAGGAATATCAGACTCACAAACATGTTTATGTGAGAAATAAGTCTTTTTCTGGACATTTCCATGTTTGTCTGTAAACTTAAACTTATTGCTAGGACGGACTCTAACAATAAGATCAAAAGAGAATCGGGATCTAGGCTCAGTTGCAGGCCATCCTTTTGGAAGAATAGTAGTGCAACGATCCTTCAGTTGCTTAAGAAGTTTCTTCTCAGCATCTGTCTTTTCCCACACACTAGATGTACGCCCTTTATAAAAAGGCTGTCTACATCCTAAAAACACCATGAGTTCATGATTGTGTACATCAACCCATCTTTCTTCATCGTCTCCTTTTGGTAAAGGATTAGGAAGATCATTTTGTAAATTGTTCATTTGTAATAAATTTTAACTGGTTTAAACTGGGTTTCCTTGGTCATCTAGCTCATCTGCTTTTTCAACATTTGGGCTGTTCAAGATTTCTTCAATAACTTGATCAGGATTAAGTGCAGCATCAAGATCTGCGTCAGTTTCAAAAATGACTTCCTTCTTGGACTTCACTTTGATTGTTTTATTTACACTCTGGCAAAGTACGCATCTGTACTCACCAGTCTCTTTATTAAGATAGTGGTGTGTAATTCGACCACA
>Ga0256407_10012781_pt1 | contig 11353 bp, 9 predicted proteins | sample RumenRJG_04DNA_FD_193489 | JGI IMG/M metagenome (GOLD analysis project Ga0256407, IMG submission 193489) | Bovine rumen microbial communities from Lethbridge, Alberta, Canada - RJG_04 | ecosystem: Host-associated > Mammals > Digestive system > Stomach > Rumen | place: Canada: Alberta | collected... | reverse complement strand
CACTCGAAAACATGGGACCTTCTCCAGAGCCTAACATGACTGTTCTTTACTCTAAGAGACTCCCAGAAAACTTCCGCAAGTACGCTGCAAAGATTTCTATTGATACATCTTCTATCCAGTACGAGAACGACGACATCATGCGCCCAATCTGGGGTGATGACTACTCAATCTGCTGCTGTGTATCTGCTACACAGACTGGTAAGGAAATGCAGTTCTTCGGTGCCCGCGCTAACCTTGCAAAGGCTCTTCTTTACGCTATCAACGGTGGTAAAGACGAAGGTGCTGGACTTACACCATACGCTCAGGTTGGTCCTGAATTGCAGCCAATCACTTCTGAGTACCTCGACTACGATGAAGTTATGCGCAAGTATGATGTAATGCTTGACTGGCTCTGCGACCTCTATGTAAACACATTGAACGCAATCCACTATATGCACGATAAATACTACTACGAAGCTGCTGAATTGGCTCTCATCGATACAGATGTTCGCCGTACATTCGCAACTGGTATTGCAGGTTTCTCTCACGTAGTAGACTCTCTCTCTGCTATCAAGTATGCAAAGGTTAAGGTTATCCGCGATGACCATGGTCTTGCATGCGACTTCAAGCCAGAAGGAGACTTCCCACGCTACGGTCAGGATGATGACAGAGCAGACGAAATCGCAGTATGGCTCCTTAAGACATTCATTGGAAAGATTAAGAAGCACCCAACATACCGCAATGCTGAGCCTACAACATCTATCCTTACTATTACTTCTAACGTTGTATACGGTAAGGCTACAGGTGCTCTTCCTAACGGACGCCCAGCTCACGCTCCATTCTCTCCAGGAGCTTCTCCTTCTTACGGTGCAGAAACAAAAGGTTTGATTAAGTCTTTGAACTCTGTTGCAAAAGTTCCATACAAGTACTCTCTTGATGGTATTTCTAACACACAGACTATCAACCCATCTGCTCTCGGACACGATGAAAACGAGCGCGTTTCTAACCTTGTAAACGTTCTTGACGGATACTTCTCTAAGGGTGCTCACCACCTCAACGTAAACGTATTCGGCGTTGAAAAACTTAAGGACTGCCAGGCTCATCCTGAAAAGCCAGAGTATGCTAACTTCACAGTTCGCGTATCTGGATATGCAGTTCGCTTCATCAACCTTACAAAGGAACAGCAGGACGACGTTATCGCTCGTACTTGCCACGCTTCTCTGTAGTGCTGCTGCTAGTTTCGTGCTTGCACGAAACTAGTGAAGGTCGCGTAAGCGACCGACTCATGCAAGTTTGTAGTAAAGCCGGTGGTTGAGCTTGTCGAAACCACCTGAAATGAATACCGCTTCTGGCTTAGCTGGAAGCGGTATTTTTTTTTAACAGGGGATTTTCCCTATATTTAATAATATTAAAGTTTTTTATTGATTATAAAACAGCATATCGGTATAATACGAAAAAAGGCTGGCAAAGGTGCTGTATGAAATTCGTAAAAGATAAAGACATAATTTCATGTTTAGAACCAGAAGAAGCATTAAAAAATCTTCTTCCATCATACGAATCATATTACTCAATAGATACAAATCCTTTAAAACCTTTTTCTGCAACAGCATTTTTTTCTTCAAACAATACACAGTATTTTCTTGTAAAATCTGCACAGATATCACAAAGTACATCAAGCGAATACGTATATTTTTTATGTACTCAAAATCTTACAACAGACTATTTATGTGAATGTGCACAAACCGCATGGAACAATGCCCTTGCTAAAATAAAACCTTCCAGCGGCCACAGAAATTCCGACGTAACACTTATTGTAATTGCAAAAACATTTAATCCGGAAGTTCTTAAAACTGCACGTAAAATTAAAATGTCAAAATCATACAGATTCAGTTTGTGGGGCTGGAGCTCTTTCAGACTGGCCGGCGTGGAACTTACCAGCGGAAAACTTATTCACAACAGACTGGGTGCTTCACTGCTAAAAATAATGAACAATATATGCAGCAAACAAAAATTAATTAATATAAATTCCGTAGGAGGAAAATAATGGCATTACTTATTATTATTGCCGCAATTGCATTGCTTTTCATAGGATATATATTCTATGGTTCATGGCTTGCAAAACAGTGGGGCATTGACCCTACAAAAAAGACGCCTGCACAGGAAAAAGCAGACGGCGTAGACTATGTATCTGCAAAACCTGCAGTTCTTATGGGACACCACTTTTCTTCAATTGCTGGTGCTGGTCCTATTAACGGTCCAATTCAGGCCGCTGTATTTGGATGGGTTCCAGTATTTTTGTGGTGTGTAATTGGAGGAATCTTCTTTGGAGGACTTCAGGACTTTGGTTCACTTTTTGCATCTTTGCGAAATGATGGAAAATCAGTTGGCGAAATTATTAAGTCTTCTATGGGCTCTAAGGCTAAGAAGCTTTTTATTATTTTTGCCCTTCTCGTTCTGATTCTTGTAATTGCATCTTTCGTAAACGTTGTTGCAGGAACATTCTTTACTCAAGTTCCAATTGGAGAAGCACTTGAATATATGACTAAACTTGGAGCTCCAATTCCAAAATCATTTGGTTTTGTAACAAATCCTGACGGAAACCAGACAACAGCAATGATTTCTCTTCTTTTCATTGTACTTGCAGTTGTTTACGGTTTTCTTACAAACAGATGCGGTCTTAAAACTCTTCCAGCAACAATTATCGGTATTGTAGGAATTATTCTTATTACAGTTATCGGATTGAATGTTGGTTTTGCAATGACACGCACAGCATGGATTGTATTCATTGGTGTTTATATTGCAGTAGCATCGCTTGTTCCTGTTTGGATTTTACTTCAGCCTCGTGACTACCTTTCTTCATTCCTTCTTTACGCAATGATTGCACTTGCAATTGTAGGAATTGCAGCTTCTCCAATTACAGGAAACGCTACATTCACAATTCCTGCTTTCACTAGCTGGACAACAAAACTTGGAACAATGTTCCCGGCCCTCTTTATTACTGTAGCTTGCGGTGCATGTTCTGGATTCCACTCATTGATTTCTACAGGAACTTCTTCTAAACAGCTCGACAACGAAAAGAATGCTAAGGCAATCGGTTACGGTTCTATGCTTATCGAATCTGCACTTGGAATTATTTCTTTGGTTGCAGTTGGTATGGTATTCGAAAAATATAAGAATGGCGCATTTGGTTCTCCTTCTGCAGCATTCGGTGCAGGTCTTGCAACATTGTTTGGTAAAGCAGGTTCTGGTGCTTACAACACAATTTACGCATTGCTTACTCTTGCAGTTTCAGTATTTGCTTTAACTTCTCTTGATACAGGTACTCGCTTGAGCCGCTTTATGTTCTCTGAACTTTTCCTTAAAGACGGGGAATCTACATGGAAAGATGCAAATGGCGTTCGCAAGGTTCTTGCTCACCCATTGTTCGGTACAAGTCTTATGGTAATCATTGGTTGTATTCTTGGTGGTCTTAAACTTTCTGCAATCTGGGGATTGTTTGGTGCTGCAAACCAGCTTCTTGCAGGTATTGCATTGATGGCAGTTGCTGCATGGCTTGGAAATGCAGGAAAGAACAACAAAATGTTCTTTATTCCTATGATTTTCATGCTTGCTGCTACATTAACTTCACTTGTTCTTACAATCATTGGAAAAGTTAAACCAATGCTTGCACATGCAGACAAAGCATTCTTCTGGGGCAACTGGTTCCAGCTGATTTTTGCTCTTGCAATGACTGTACTTGCTGTAATTCTTGTTATTGAAGGCATTCAGACTTTTTCAAAACAGTGCAAGAAAAGCAACTAAATAAAATCTAAAACAACAGATTTATTTATGAACACCGCACTTCTTTTTTGAAGTGTGGTGTTTTTTTTTACAAAAAAGTATATTATATCAAAATGGCATACGTAAAAGCGTCAACTGAATATAAACGAAAACACAAACCAGATTACGGTCGAGAAAAAATTGAACTTTTGTATCACGACCAGTGGATTGCTGTAATAAACAAACCTTCCGGACTTCTTTCTGTTCCTTACCCGGGAAGCAAAGTGCGTACAGCACAGTCTGTTCTTGAAGAACTTTTGCGTAAACAGGGCATTGCAAATTCAAAACACAAGCCCTATGTTGTTCACAGGCTTGACCGCGACACAAGCGGCGTAATGATGTTTGCACTTACAGAACAGGCGCAGGAAAAAATTATGAATTCCTGGCATCAGATGGTTACAGAACGTCTTTACCACGCAGTTGCAGAAATCAGCCGCGGAGCCGAGCCGCTTCCAGAATCCGGACTTATTGATGATCCGCTCGCTCAGAATGCTCATAATGTAGGCTTTGTTCCAAAAAAAGGCGATAAAGACCACTCCGGTCATGACTTTAAAACTGTTGCAGCCCGCACTCATTATAAGATGATTCTTCAGGGACCAACTCATATTCTTTTTGAACTTTCGCTTGATACAGGAAAGAAAAATCAGATTCGCGCACACCTGGCTGCACACGGCTACCCGCTTGCAGGAGACGAAGAACACCGTGCTCACACGGATCCGTTTCATCGTCTTTGCCTTCATGCAAGAACGCTTGAATTTGATCATCCTTTTACAGGAGAACACCTGAAATTTGAAGTACCGGAGCCAGCCGAATGGAACTCGTATGTAGAAAAAGGAGATGAACATCCAAAAAGGCCTGTATGGGATAAATCATTTGACTCAAAGCAAAATCATAAAACACATAAAAATACATCAGATTATGAAAATCTTGGAGAACGCCGTCTTTCAAGAAAAGATAAAGCTCATATGGATTTTATTAAAACTGGTAAATATTTCAAAAAATAGTCTTTCTAAGTTATAATTATTTTAAAGGGGTAATAAATGAGTAAATATCTTGAACATGCAAAGGAAATCAGGGCAATTGAGACACCACATCATAACTGTACGCAGTCGGTTTTAATGTCTTTTACACAGTCTCTTAATCTTGATGACGAAACTGCATACAAACTTGCCGTTGCATTTGGCGGCGGAATGAAAAGCGGACTTGTCTGCGGTGTAGTAACCGGAGCTCTTATGGTTCTGGGACTTTTTGGTGTAGATGATCAGCAGACAACACAAAAACTTGTAAGTGATTTTAAATCCCGACATTCGCAAATGATTGACTGCTCAGACCTTCTTCGTGCATGCACCGCCGCTGGAGGGCAGCGAAAACCTCATTGCGATGGACTTGTTTACGAAATGGTTGAATATGTAGAAAATATCCTCAAAGAACGTGGAAAAATCTAGTTCCAGATAACTCAGAAAAATCTGGAAAAATTAATATTTGACACCTCAAAATATACATTATAATATAGTATATAAAGGTTTATTATGATTAGACGTATTATAGTATTGCTTACTATTTCTCTTTTTACACTTTCATTTATCGGCTGTTCAAAAAAAAATGTTGAAGATAAACCTGTTACGCTTGTTATGGCAGAAGTTAATCCAGCAGAAACAATTGCAGGACAGGTTGATCAGGCGTTTAAACAGAAGGTAGAAGAACTTTCAGACGGTAAAATTAAAATAGACCTTTACTGTTCTGGTGTTCTTGGTGATGTTGATACCATCATGACAATGATGCAGAAAAGCGGAAGTACAATTCATATTTTAAGAATGTCTGTTCAGAATATGGCTTCTTTTGGATGCGTAAAAACATCACTGCTTTCAATACCATTTACCTTTTCAAACGAGGAACACTTCTGGAAATTTGCAGAATCTGATACGGCTAAAAAACTTTTAAACGAACCTATTGCCGCAAACTTAGGTGTCAGAGGTTTGTATTTTGCAGAAGAAGGATTCAGACATTTCTTTTCTACAACAAAGATTACAAAAGTTGAAGATTTTGCGGGATTAAATGTCCGGGGAACAAACGATGCCGCAATGCAGGGGCTTATTTCCGGAGTAAAAGCAAACAGCGTTCCAGTAAACTTTGTAGATCTTTATTCGGCATTTCAGACTGGTACAGTAGATGTTGCAGAACAGCCTATAGCAAATTATCTGGCAAATCATTTTCCAGAAGTTGCACCATACATGATTCTTGACGGACATACACTTGGTATTATGGAACCTGTTATTACTCTTGAAGCCTGGAATTCGCTTTCTGAAAATCAGCAGAATATTTTGATTGAGGCTGGGAAATATGCGCAGGAATTCTGCCGAAATCTGACAAATCAGGAAGAAGCAAAAGTAAGACAGCAACTGGAAGCAGAAGGTGCTACAATAACAGAAGTTAACAACATTACTCCATGGCAGGCAGCCTGTTCAGCTACAATTAAATCTGCATCGGCTGTAGATTCTGAATTATATAAAGAAATCCTTTCTCTGGCAAACTGATTATGAATTCTAAACAAAACAACGGCATAAACATTCAGCATCTCAATTTATTCTTTATTATCTTTACTGCTACGATTTTCGTTTTTATTTTAACAATTTCAAATCGTGTTAATTCAAAGTATCATGCAGTTGAAAATGCAATAGACAAATTTATTGTCTGCGAACAAAATTCAGAACTTATGAAGCAGGTTGCAAATGAACTTACTGAAAACGCGCGTCTGTTTATTATTACACAAAACCCTGAATATGCAGAACACTACTTAAAAGAAGTTTATCAAAACAAAAGTTTTAACAAAGCATTTGAGAAAATAAGCAAAGTATGCGTTGAAACAGATCTTGCATATCAACAGCTTATGATTGCCTTAGAGCAAGTCCAGGGACTTATGACAATGGAAATGTATGCAATAAGACTTGGATATCGTTACCTCGATGACAAAGATATTCCTTCTCAAATAAAGGAAATTGCTATTCGTCCTGCCGATATGGCCTTATCAAAAAAACAATTAAAAGAAACTGCCATTAATAACCTTTTTGGTGAAGGCTATATGATTTACAGAAACAGAATAAATCAAAACAGTACATTTACAATTGAAGCTATTGAACAGCAGATAAAAGATGAACTTGATATAAATGCCGACGAACTTGGAGAAAAACTTAAGAATTTAAGACAGCATTATTTTGCACTCCTAATAATCACTATTATTATCTTCACCGTATTTGGATTTTTAATTATACGCCCGTTGGAATTATTTCAGCGTTCCATTAAGGAAGATGAAAAACTTGATGTTGTTGGTGCCAAAGAATGCAGGAAACTTGCAGAAAGTTATAATGAAATTTATGAACGAAAAGCTCAGACTCAGCAGACATTACTTAAGAAGTCTGAATACGATGCACTTACAGGAATACTTAACCGCCGTGCTTTTGACGAAGTTTGTGCTGCATCAGAAAGCAACAGAGATCCAATTGCCCTGCTTCTTATTGATATGGACAACTTTAAGAGCATTAACGATACTTACGGTCATGCAGGTGGAGACGTTGCGCTAAAACAGCTTGCTAAACTGCTGAAGGACACATTCCGCACGGTAGATTATATAGCCCGAATCGGAGGAGACGAATTTGCCGCCATTCTGCTTAACTGCCCTGTTCCTGCAGCAGAAACGATTAAAAAGAAAATTTCTAAAATAAATGATAAACTTGCAGCTTTTGAAGAAATAAAATCTTTGTCTATAAGTGCAGGCGTTGCATTCAGCGATAACGGCTATTCAGAAGAATTATTTAAAAATGCAGACACAGCCTTGTATCTTGTAAAAGAAAAAGGAAAGCGCGGCTGCGAAGTTTTTAATCAAAATAAATAAGGAATAATTATGGAAGGTTATATTCACCAGCTCGAAAGCTTCGGAGCCGCAGATGGTCCCGGAGTAAGATTCATCATTTTTTTTAGCGGCTGCCCTCTTCGCTGCCTGTATTGTCATAATCCTGATACCTGGAAAATGACAGATGGAAAAACTTATACTACAGACGAGCTTGTAAAAGAAGCCCTTAGCTGCAAGGCTTACTGGGGGACTAAAGGCGGTGTTACAGTAAGCGGCGGAGAACCTCTCTTTCAAATTGACTTTTTGACGGAACTTTTTACAAAGTTTAAGGAACTTGGTATAAACACCTGTATCGACACTTCCGGCGCGCCTTTTAGAAACGGCGAAGCTGCAGATGCCACAGAAGAAGATAAAATCTGGTTTTCAAAATTCCAGAAACTTATGGAAGTAACTGACATTCTTCTTATGGATATAAAACATATTGATGAAGAAGAACATTTAAAACTTACAGGAAAAAGCAGTAAAAATATACGGGAAATGTTCGTATATCTGGACAAAATCAAAAAACCTATCTGGATCAGGCACGTTCTTGTACCCGGCATTACCGACAACGATGAATACCTTACACGCACAAGAGATTTTATAAGAACTCTTAGCAATGTAGAACGTGTTGAAGTTTTACCTTACCATGGACTTGGAGCAATAAAATACAAAGACCTTGGCATAGACTATGCTCTTAAAGATACAGAAAGCCCTACAGTCGAAAGGGTCGCAAACGCAAAAAAGATTCTTGAATGTGATAACTATACAAAGTGGAATCAATAAAAAAACTCTAAAAATCCGGCATTTAGAATTTTTAGAGTTTTTACAAAGTCTTAAACCTTCCAGACCACAAAACAAATGCGGCCGGAAACGAAATAAATAAATTAAAAGAAAGTTCTATTCGGCTAGGCAGGCATCAAGTTCTTTTTCTATCTGAGCGCGATCCAGATGCTGACCAATAATTACCATTTTAATCATTCTGTCGCCAACTTCAGGATCCCAGTCTTTCTGCATTTTAGGCTCTTCAGCTAGGACTCTTTTCTGTTCAGCTGGAGGACAAGATGCAAGCCAGTTTCCTGAATAGCCGGCCTGAATCTGACGGCCAGATGTTTCTAGAACGTAAGCCATATCATCTTCATCACTAAACCAGACAACACCTTTTGAACGAATAATATTACGCGGCCATTTTGAAGCATATTCATCAAGTTTAATACGATCAAAAGGCTTTCTGCGATAATAAACAAAAGAACCTATTCCATATTCATCTTCGCTTTCGCCTTCGTGTTTGTGTTCATGATGATGGTGACCGTGTCCATCATGGTCATGATGTTCGTGTTCTTCATGGTGATGGTGGTCATGGTCGTGATGCTCGTGTTCTTCGTGATCATGATCGTGATGTTCTCCATCGTGGTCGTGGTCATCATCGTCATCATCTTCATCTGCATCATGCTCTTCGAGAACTTTTACCCAGCCTGCACTTGCATAAACAGTTTCAAAATCAAAGCGACTGGTTCCCATAATCTCTTCAACAGGAACATCGCATTTTGTAGTTTCAATAACCTTTACGCTTGGCTGAAGCTTATTAATTACAGAACGAACTTTATTCATCTGTTCGTCTGTAACAAGGTCGCGCTTATTAATAATCAATGTAGAACAGAATTCAATCTGCTGAATCAAAAGTGATTCAATATCCTCTTCTCCAATATTCTTTTTAAGAAGAGCATTTCCTTCATCAAATTCTTCAACAAGGCGACTTGCATCAACAACGCCTACAACATTATCAAGTTCACCAATTTCTATCTGTTCAATAGCCTGGGCAATAGGCATTGGCTCACAAACACCACTGGCTTCAATCATAATATAGTCAAATTTTCCGGTTTTCATTAAGCTTTCAATCTGATTTACCATATCAGATTTAAGCGTACAGCAGATACAGCCATTTGTAAGCGGAACAAGAGAACTTGAATCTGTAATCTGTGCTTCCTTTGAAATAAGACGCTCATCAACATTTACTTCGCCAATATCGTTTACGATAACTGCAACTTTATAACCTTTTTGATTTGTAAGTACACGGTTTAACAAAGTTGTTTTTCCAGCACCAAGATAACCACAGAGCAAAGTAATCGGAATCTTTTTTGACATATATATACCTCTTTTTATATCTCTATTACATCTAATATAATAAAAAAAAAGCGGAAAGTATATTGTTTTTTATATGGAAAATTTAGCGTATATAAAGTATAATTTTAAAGAATAGGAAGAAAAAAATGATTTCTACAGATATTTTAAAGGACAAAAAATTTCTCGTTGTAGAAGATAACGAAATAAACCGCAACCTTACAAAAGAAATTCTGCAGGATGTAGGCGTTACTGTTGAAACTGCAAAAAACGGAAAAGACGCTATAAAGAAGATTTCTAAAGCTGAAGAAAATTATTTTGATTTTATTCTTATGGATATACACATGCCAAAAATGGACGGCTACGAAACTGCAAGAAAAATTCGTGCGCTTGAAGATAAGGAAAAGGCAAAAGTTCCTATTCTTGCTGTAACAGTAGACACCGCAGACGAAGACAAACAGAAAGAGCTTGACTGCGGAATTAACGGACACCTTTCAAAGCCGGTTAAAATTTCTGAACTGCTGGAAACTGTTTCGCAGTATCTCAAATCTTTTAACCAGCTTGCAGGTCTTATGGCAGACCTGACCTAGTCATTATTTAGACGCTTTTTTATAACTTTCCCTTACAGCATCTGCGAAAAGTTTATTCTGATCGCTGCGTTCTTCTACAGAGAAGAGCGGCTTACCATCGCTTTCGCTTACACGGTAAATGTGCATAGGATCAGTAGCATAAGCAGGGCTTTCCGGATTATTAATCCACCAGTCAAGAACCGCAATAAAACACAGCGTATACTTTAACAGGTTTGCATTTGTTGCATTTGTATTTGCATTTCTGTTCTGAGCACCAAGAAGAACATCAATTCGCTTTGAAACTTCATTTGGGATATCAAACTTGTAGTGTTCCCACGGATTTTCTATAAGATTACATCTTCCGCGAGTTTTTGCCGCAGCATCACATTCATTTACAACAAGAGTAAGATATTTGCGGGCAAAATCTGTGCGGTGGAAAAGAGGACGATACTTGCTTTCATCTGTAGGATGCTCAAGAATAAGCTGATCAAACTTAAAGTTAGGCATAAAATGATATGTAATCTGCCACAAAAGAGAAGTAATAGTTCTTTTTCCAATCTGAGAAACAGGATAATCCGGCTGAGAATAAGTTGAATTTACAAGGTCAATTAACGGCGCAAGATAAAGACGTTCAACGTTATCTTCGCGGTAAGCAGACCATTCGTCCAGAATTGTAGTAAATGAATCGCTGCCCTTTTTCTGTTCCAAAGGCTCAGAAAATACTATATTGCGGCATCCCTGGAAACAGTCTTCAATAATTCTTAAAAGAACTGTAATTACATGCACAGGGTTTTCAGGCGAAATCATATTAAAGCCTTCTTCAAAGTTGTACATAGGCTGAAAGTACGGATATAAATCCGGATGTTCATCAAGTTTGTCAAAGCCTGCCTGCGGGAACAACTGATTCAAAAGCTTAAGACCTGTAAGCACAGTAGAATCTTTTAAGCCCTTCTGTGGAGGAGGAGCTTTTTCTTTCTTT
>Ga0256407_10012780_pt1 | contig 11355 bp, 6 predicted proteins | sample RumenRJG_04DNA_FD_193489 | JGI IMG/M metagenome (GOLD analysis project Ga0256407, IMG submission 193489) | Bovine rumen microbial communities from Lethbridge, Alberta, Canada - RJG_04 | ecosystem: Host-associated > Mammals > Digestive system > Stomach > Rumen | place: Canada: Alberta | collected... | reverse complement strand
TAGTGTAGGTGTGGTTCATGTTGAACTTCTTCTGGCCGCTCGTCGGGTTGGTGCCGTAGGCGTCATCGTCCAAGCACACGTCGATGCCGCCGGACTTCGCGGTCTTGAAGCCGCCCCAGATGATGTTGTTGTCAGCCGTGCTCTTGTTAACGGGTATATTGAAATGCAGGATGAACAGGTACAGCGTGACATTGCTGTAGCTTTTCGTACCGACGGTGCCATTGAGCGTAATCGCCTTGGTGTCGCCAACGTCCCAATAGGTGTCGCCGGTGCCCGCCTGTGAGACTTTGCTGATCTGCGCCCACGTCGCGTCGTTCACGTCCTCGGGAATGAACGAGCAATCTGTTTCGTATAATTCTACGGCGGTTACTTCTACTTCTGTGCTAGACGTTTCACCATCCTTTGTCAACGTTACCGTCCAGGCACCATAGTCTGGCACTTCACACCAATATCGGCTCTCGGTGATCTCAGTGAGCGTTACGGTATCTACACCATTAGTCGCGGTACATATCGCGCCTGTTTTGTTGGACTTGACAAGGAGCGAGGGGAGAGTACCGCCGCCAGAGGGCAGAATGATCGGATTACCGATGATTGTACTCATGATTTGTTATTTCTCCTTTCTTGTGGCAGGTAGCCAATGATCGTGGTTTATAGCCACCTGCCACATGATATGTAGCAGTTTAGAGCGGGTGGCCGCAATTGTTATCCTATCACGAAAGCCGGCGCTAGGCCATACTTGGAGGTATATCTGTCGCTGTACCCTCTGCCGTTCGAACTGACACGGCACACCATCTCCGAAGAGCTCAGGTCGAAGCAGCGAGAGCGTAGCGAGTACATGACAGCAGAGCCCGAATCTCCTTGGCTCTTAACGCGACGGTCATCACTATTATAGTAGCTATAAGCGGCGTTATACCCTTGAGTGCACTCAGCTTTGCTTATCGTAGAATTGGCTGTCGAGATAGGGGCAAAAGCATCAATACCCATCTCACGTTCTGATGGTAGCCAGACTGTTTCGTCGTTGTAAGTAGGCGTGCCATTACGAGAATCATTCGTACTAGGACAAGTACCCTTACTCACAGTCTTGATATACGCCTTACCTGGGAATGCGTTGTAGTAGTTGGTGCATTGAGAGCGAGCGGTTGAGCCAATCCATACAGCATCAGAGCCGAATCTGGTAGAATAAACTAGACAATTACTGGTCTGGAAGGTTACGGTTCTATCGCCATCTTGGTTAACGCCAATACATCTAATCTTATGAGTAGTAGTATCAAGAACGGCAGAGGTCAGAGTTACCGATTTTTCTTTGCCTACCCAGTTGCTATCTGGTTCAGCATCTGTAAGATAATCCTTTAAACCTTCAAACCACGCTGCACCAGCCGTTCCACCATCTTCGCCCCATTTAAAGATAAGCTTCAATGTCACTTCTACAACTTCCTCATCAACACTAACTATTACGCTCTTGCTATCTTCATCTTCGCCATCTGTAGCGCTTATATCATAAGTTCCAGTAGCACCAACAATCACATTCACAGCACTACCAGTTGCAGTATGAGTATTGACTACCGTACCATCTTTTTCAACAGTAACAGCCGAGCCACTAGGAGCGGTAATCGCAAGTGTTGCTTTAAAGGGCACAGGTGTAACCTCTGTCACTGTAGCCAGCATCGCCATGCTCGTACTAGGCGGTCCACCTAGCGCATTAGCCGTAAACGTACCCTCGTTATTCTCCACATACAACGCACTTACGCCATCTTCGGCAAGTTGCACAAGCGTAGTGGCCCCAGGGTGAAGATCCACGCGGCTATTCACGGTGGCATCTTCAACCGTAACTTCTTGCGTATACGGATCACTACCTTGCCACGACGTTGAGAAACTGATACGGGTTTGATAAGGTTTAGAGGCTTTCTCGGAGATCGAAGTATTAATATCATCGATGGCGGTGTTGAGATCAGTCGTAGGCGCCTTGTACTGCACCTTAACCGCGGGACGGAAGCCGAACGTATTCGACGGGTGGTGGTAGTTGATGTAGCCATTGCAGTCCACGTACCAGACGCCGCCGGAGTCGTACGCAGTACTGGTCCAATATGCCTGATTGGAACCGTTTAACTGACAAATACGATTAGAAGCACCAGCCTTCGGCCAATCCCACTCACTGGACAGCTGCTCGTAGCTGGGAATAAAGACCTTGGCTGTAACTCCGTTAACAGTGACCTCTTCAAGGCAATCGGCTACATTGGGAATCGTATTGTTCAGGAATGTCGTGCATTTAGAAGCGATTGTACTATCGCTATAGCTCGTAACAGCTCTAGGACCGAATTCGCTAGTCTCAGTCATCGCTGCCAGCGCAAGATAAGCATAGTCACCATCCAGATGCTGTACCTGCCAGGTGATATTCGGATAAGCTGTGAAGTAAATACCTGTCTGACCCAGCGCGAGCTGGTCTGTGTTCAGAGGATTTGTGAACTCTTCAGTTACGATGACGTTGGACGCATCGATATCCTGGAGGAAATCGTCCACATAGCTCTTCACCCCGTCACTGGTCACAGGGTTGGTACTGCCTTCCGTCGGTGTGGCGTCGAAGGTTAGTTTATCCTGTTTATCATTGAGTGCAGTGTTGAGATCCTTGATAACAGGATCGTCCTTATATCGCACTTTAACCTCAGGGCGGAAGCCGCACGTACCACCCGACGGGGTGGCGTCGTAGTTGAAGCTGCCACTGGCGTGCACGGTCCAGACATAGCCGGTGCCGCCATAGCTGGTACTTAACCAAACACGATAGTTATTAATACTGCTCCAGTTACTGATGATCGTTTTACGCGTACTATCAGAAGCATTGGCAATGTACGTAAACACAGGACCAGAAGTGTCACCGTATCCAGTCTTACCAGACATCTGGTAATACGTTGGGATGAATACTTTATTGGTGACACCCTCCACTGTAACATCTTCCAGATACTGAGCTACATTCGGAATCGTATTGTTCAGGAATGTAGTGCACTTGGCTGCGATGGTAGAACCGGAATATGTCGTGTTGGAACCAAACTTGGTGTTTTCAGTTACATCATATAGTCCGAGGTACACATAGCTCCCATCAATGTGGTCAACATGCCATTTAATAGACGGATATGCAGTGAAATAGACGTCATGTTGACCGGCGGTAAGTTGATTAGTATTAAGCGGATTTGTGAACTCTTCCTGCAGTTCAACATCAACGACACTGCCATCAGTTTCCAGATGCACGGTGTCATAATCTGTCCCATTATAGCGCCTGAGGCGCTGTTTTATTGTACCTGCCATAGTCTATACGCAGCTCCCCTCTTTATTACAGAATCCGACACAAGCCTTCTCTAAAACTCCCTATATTGATGGTTTAGAGCATCCTTTGGCAAAAATAGGTCTTTGTCGGGTTCAGGCGAATGAACGTCACGTTAAAAATTCAAATATATATTATAACAACGAAAGAGGTCACGAACATAGCGCCAACCGTTGAAAACGAAGATCCAACGGTTGGTAATCTTTGGGAAGAACCATCACTTTTAATGAGGAGGGCTATAATCAATGATCTACGATGAAGGTATTGTAACCAAGGGTCTCAAGGAGATCCACGATGAGGAGAACTGGCGCTGTGCATACTCGGATCCGGAACAGAAGATCTATTGTCATGTGGAATTCACTGGCCATCAGTACTTCAACTCTCCCTATGAAACCTGCGACTCCTGCGGCAACTGCAACGGTGCCAAGTGCGACTATTGTGACGTGAACTGGATTCTCGAGGAGAGGATCGGCGATACCGATGAGTTCAAGGAGATCGCCACCGTAACAACCAGAGAGCTGACCGACTACGAGCCGATCAAGAAGGCCGTCAAGGAATTTATTGAATCAAGAAACAACGGCGAAGGGAGTGCCAACGAATGAGTATTTATCTTTCTAGCAATCCTGGGTCCTATACCCTCGCCGTACACTTCCTGTACCACGCCGACAAGTAACGCACAAAACGAGAGAAGAACACCCGCCCTGGTTGGGCGGGTGTTTCTTTTTGTCATGTTAAGATTTCAGGCATATACTATATAGATGAAAGGAACCAAAGAATCTACGTACATAATCACGGTTCCGCTAACGTCTATCCGACCCTGCATGGGTCGGCGTGAACTCGCACCGGCATGTTATCGCGGTGCTCTAACGTTTTATCGTACCAGGGGTGACAGGGATGTCTAGACCCCGGGACGTATCACTGACATCCACGCCCGGCCATACAACGCCGGAGCACAACATCATGTTTCTTAAGGAGGAAACTATCATGAGTAACAACAAGAAGAAGGTTTATACAGACCCGAAGGAAGCCTACGACCGTGTTGGTGTTTGTACGCCGACATACAAAGTCGTAAAATTCATCGGTATGACCACTACCAATAACGTGAGAGATAGTCATGGTCATACGTTCGACATCACCGATGCGGTATATGAATGCCAATGTACGGTGAATCCAGAGCATCCAAACTTCACGAGGACTGGCAGGCAGATCGATAAGAGACCTAACCAGACTGGATGCACGTGTTGCGTTAGCCAGGGCAATGCCGATCGAGCCACACAGAAAGCTATCGATACCTGGGTTAACAATAAGCTTGGCGGTGCCAAGTGTATCCGCTATATCGGAACATCAAAACACAGCGGACCCGTATTTACATGGGTATGCCCGTTTTGCGGGAACGAGTTCGAGAAACCCCTAAAGCTTCTCAAGCTCATGGCAGCAAATCACGATCAGGTGGATTGCGGTTGCCAAGAGTTTCAGCGGCGCTGTGATAGTCAGGCCAAGCATAACAATTATGCTGGCGGTCTGTTCAGCGCTAGAGACCCGTTGACTGCTAAGAAAGCTAACATGGCCCGAGAGATTATTTCGCGCACATCGAATCCAACGAATGCTAGCTATAAGAATTTCGGAGGCCGTACCATGGGTAATCCTATTACCAGAGATGGTGATTGGAATACCGGAGACTATGTTACCGATGTCAAGAATATTGTTGATTGGTTAACCGATCAAGGTTTAACGATCGATGATACTCGTCGTATTGGTAGACGTAATTTCAATGCGAACTATAGTAGAGACAACTGCATTCTCGTGGAGCCGGACGATATTGTTAATAATCGCGCCGTTACCGTATACTATCAATATGGCAACAAGGTGTTCACCGGCACTGAGGCTTCCGCATTGTTCAACTATAGCACCAAGACTCTCATTAAGCATCGTACGCCGACTACTGTTAGTAAGGATATGTACGAACGCGAACATGCTGGTCTTATGCTTAAGCTACATAAGAACGGAGAGATCCGCGATCAGGATGGATTTGTGCATGTGATACCGAAATCCTATGCATTCTTCCGCTATCCTGATTGGCACAACGGCCCGATCGATTGCTATCAAGAGTTAGGACCGCGAATTCTGGAGAATATTGCAAACGACATTGTTACACGTGTGATTCGTGGATGGACCACAGAGGAAGAGCTCATCGCCCTTGGTGTAGACCCGAATAACCCGTTAATAGAGTGGACCAAGTGATATTCACAGATGATAACACCGGAGCCCTTAAATGGGCTCCGGTATTTCTTAGGCACACGCTATATGGCAGATAAGAAAGGATGTTTATAAATGAGTACTTATCCAAAACTTAATTTCGACTTCACTCCGGATGATCTGGATCTTACCAAGGCTAGACCAAGACTGTTTCGACGTGAAGGACGTGTATGCAAGCATTATACGGTGTTATCATTATATGCCGTACAACGTAGAGTGTACATAGCAAAGAATGGCACGATATACCGCAGTTCTAAGCCATTCTACAAAGTTCAATGCAAATATAATCCGGACCATGTTTATCTTCTCACTGCCGATGAGATTGATAATTATCCAGATACCGTACGATGCGCATGCGGTGATACCATAAAGCGAGATAAAGTTCATACTAAGTCTGAAAAGAAGTATGCCGGTACTACTATAGCAGGATGTGAGGTTATTAGGCGTTCTAAAAATTGCGTTGACTATCAGATACCAATTTTCGAATATCAGTGTCCTTATTGCGGAAAGACTTTTGAGCGGCGGATAGATACCATGAAGTTATTCGAGCTTAGGCATCCCAATAAGAATGCCGGGTGTGATGAATGCATGCAAGATCGCAGATTGAAGTTTAGGTCAAGGTATACACGCGATGATATTCGAACAGTAGCTAGTAATACATTACGTGATATTATTAGCAGGATACATAATCCGCTCGATGTTCATTACAATGAATATGGCGGCCGGAACATATCGGTAACAGCATACTGGGATCCAACGCTAAAAGTATATACAGTAGAAGAGTGTATAGATCATATGGTAGAGTTTATGATTACGCATGGTTGGGAACCTGGATTGGAGTTGGACCGCATTAACAATAACGGTGATTATTCACCTGATAATTGCAGATGGGCCGATCGTGAGACTCAGGATAATAATCGCCGCGTTACCATGTGTGCGCAATATGGCAATAATGTATATGTCGGTACGGAATTCCTTGCAATATCAGATCGCATACTGTCGAATGTGTGGAAGGAGCGTAGTCCGATATCTATCAGGACCGCGCTATATCAACGCGAACATAAAGACCTCAACGTGCGAGTGTATTATGATACAAAATGTAAAACCTTTAGAGATCAAGATGGTTATATTCGCATGGTTCCATCTCTTAAGGTGTTTCCGTTATATCCAGACGACAAGTATCCGCCTGTACATAGTTATAGCGAATATCTTAATCGTCTCACTTCTAATCTTAAAGAGGGTACACCAACAAGATTTCCCGTTAGTCGTGAGTTTGGTAAGTATGCATGGGTAACGAAGCAAGATCTCGATAGCATTGGTATTGATATCACACAATATGCTGATGTTATAATATATCGCTAAGATTAGAGCAAAGAGAACACCCCCGGGAAATCCCGGGGGTGTTTCTTTTACTTCGTGTCAGCGATGGTACGGATTGACCACGTCAATCACCGCGAGAGTCGGGAGATTAGACGCGCTTGATGTACCAGTTGCTGGAGTCGTCGCTGCGGGTGATGGGCATTTCGTCCACGACGAGCTTTGTCTGCAACGCCTTGAACGTGATCGGGAGATTCCTCTCCGAGTAGACAATAGCAGGTTGTACAGAATTGTCCGCGCGACGCAGCTGATCGGTAAGGAAGCTGGAGTATTTGAAATAGTTATACGTTTTTACCTGCGACATCTTGCGATGTATCATTACCCCGGTTTTCACCGTATTTCAAAGGGAGTAGACTATCTCATTATCTCGGGTTCCGTTACTCTCGAGATCGTGTGCACTACGGAGCATGGAGTTTCACCATGAACCTATCGAGGTAAGCTAAGCCTCATTTAGTCGTTACACCCTACTTGATAGCTATTCCTAACTATCTTTCTGGCACGGTATTACCCAGCTATCCTGGAAACGTACACCCAGGATCTTCAGGTTCTCTTAGTCAGCATATTTGCCCATGATCGAATCTGTTCGATTCGGGTTATGATTGTCACATAACCGGTCTTATTTCCGCTGATACCGTTAGCATCCAGAACTCAGGATCCTGGACACACCCCGCATATGCGGGTTCACACACTGCGACGAACAGCTCACGCTGCACGCCCTCCAAGGTCGAAGTTGTTGGGAATGAGCAGCACTCTCATCTCATCCGCCTCGAGCATCTGGCTGGAGATGAAGTAGATGACGTTGGTGCTGGTCTTGACACCGATGCTGTAGTTGATGACGCCGCTGCCCTTGGATTCCTCGGTCATGGCCTTGTCCATGTTGTAGTCGGTGTCCAGGATGCGCAGGATGTACGGGGACACGCCGACGCGGAAGTGGCAGTCGGTGATGTTCCACTCGTCCTTGAGCTTCAGGCACACGCTGTCAACGAAGGGCATGAACTCGCGCTTCAACCATTCCAGGTTGCCATACGCGAAGTTGCCGGGAGCGGTGAACGGGAACTTGGCCTCGTACTCGTAGCCGCGGTTGAGCTCCTTGTACAGGCGCTGGTCCTCCATGCGGGAGGCGATGACCGTGATGTTCTCGGTCATGGCGGTCACGACGTCAGTGTTCGCGAAGTGGTGGATGCTGTTTGCGATGTCGGTGCGCATCTCCTGGGGCAGGCTCACTTCGATGTGCGGACGGGTCGGAACCACGAACTGCTCGAAGTTGTTGCGGAAGGAGGTGTAGATCGGGTGCGTGTGCTCCGCGTGGGAGACGGTCGCGTAGAAGTACACCTTGGTGATGGCGGGATCCGCGCGCAGGTACAGGAGCTTGTTCGTGTCGAAGTCGAAGCGGGCGCTGACGTCGGCGACGTATACGGTGCCGTCGGCCTTCTGCAGGTTGAACAGGCAGTTGAGCGTGTTGTCACGCGCCTCGAAGAAGGGCACGGAACCCTTGGCGAAGCTGATGTTCTCGGGGAGGATCGTCTCGCCGTCGACCGTGGCCTCAACGGAGGAGATGCGGACGTCGCGGTTGACCTTGAACAGCGGGGTCTTGCCGACCAGAACCGGCATGTCCTTTACGCCGGGAACGACGCCGTCGACGAGCTCGTCAACGTCGATCTCGGTGCGGTCCACGAAGGGAACGGGCGCGTAGGGAGCCAGCGCGTCGATCAGATCCTCGTCCTTGTCGGAGTCGAGGGCCTTGACGGTCGGGATGACCTCTTCGATATCGACGGTCTGCTTGTCAATGGTGCGGGTGTCGAACAGACGATGCAGGACCGCCTCGTAGGGGGTACGCATGGTCGTCGCGATGGACGCGGTCAGGGTGACCAGGGACGGCATGAGGGCCGCCTCGTTCATCGACGCCGCGGAGCTGATGTTCTGGGCTTCGACGAGGTTGTTCTTGAACATCTGGGCAACAGACTCGGCGTCCTCCTTCAGCATGGAGCCAAGGAAGTCACCCTCGCCCATGACGCCGGAGTAGTGCTCGAGCATCAGGTTCTTGATGGAGTCGGCCATGTCGGATACCTCGGTGTCATACATGGCGCGGCCGGCGACGGATTCATTGCAGATGTTCTGGGACGTAAGCTGCTCGACGAGCTCGGTAATGTCGCGGCTCATGCTGCCGCCAAACAAAGTGCTCATTCGTTAAGCTCTCCTTTCATTGTATTGATATGATTTTTGAACTGCTTAACAAGGGCATGCCAAGGTATAACCGTAAAGCAGGCAGTTCCAAACCTACTCCCCGGGGCTACCGGCCGCCTTTATTCTCATGTTTAGTGGAAGCAGTGCTGGAAGTGGCGTTTTTAACATCTTCGAGGTACACATTAAATTGTTCGGTGAAGATGTTGTAGGCCTGGAGGGCTGCCTCGTAGTTAACAAGAGGGAACTTGATCGCGATAAAAGTATCGAGATCAGACTGGAATCGGTTGAGTGCACTGACCGTGTCATCACGGACCGTGGGATCGATGACGGTCTCGTTGCGATCGATGATGTTCAGCGCCGTGGTGATGGAGGACCGGAGGTCCATGAACAGGGTGTAGATGTGCTTCTTGGCAAGGGCCCGGTCCAGCTTCGACAGACTCAGGATGTTGACCTGAAGGTTCTGGACGTCCGGATCTGGCGGAGCCTCCGGTGTACCGTCGGCCGGAGCAGCGTTCGGATCGGCGCCCTGTGGAACCTCGGCGTTGGGGTCACCCTCTGCAGGAGCATCGGTGGGGGCGTCCTGGGGAGCGGCATTTGGATCATCATAGTCGAAGTCGGGCATCTCCTCTTCGGGCTGGGGGATGGAGCCCTCCTCGGGGATCTGGCCGGTGGTTTCCGGGTCTACTTCCCCTTCCTGGGGTACTGGCGCTTCTTCGGGTGGGACGGCCTGGTCCTGGGTCTGGGCTTTCGGGTCTCCGTCGGGAGCAACTTCATTCGGGACAACCTCCTCTTGACCTTCCTGATCTTCCTCGGCTTCCAGTGCGGCCAGCTCCTCATCGGAGATGGCATCCTCCTCCGGTTCATCGTCGTTGCCGGACGTGTCATATGCGTCCGGATCGTCCAGGTTCTCGATCTCCTCGGCCTCCTGCTCAAGGGCCTCCTGTTCGGCATCGTCGATGTCCTCCTCGGTGGGTTCACCGAGCTCCGCCAGGGCCGCATCGGCATCAGCGTCCGCGTCGGACTGTTCCTGCTCGGCGACGTCGTCCTCGAGCTCCTCCTTGGCCAGATCCTTGATCAGTTCCTCCTCTTCTTCGCGCTTCGTGCGGTTCCTACGTTCGTTGGCCTCGACCAGCGACTGGAGGAACAGGTTGTTATAGTTCGTCATGGTTTCGTTGTTCACCTCCTGGTTATCACATGTGGCGCGCCGCGGTCTGGGCATCGTAGCGCACGTGCATGATTCGTTCATACTCCCGCTCCAGCTTCTGGCGGAACCGGATCAGTTCGATGCGGGCCTTGTCGTCACCGTTGCGCTCCGCCATCTGGATCTTCTCGTTGGTGATCTCCAACTCATCCCGAAGCTGGTCGACCAGGATCTTACGATCCTTGCGGTCCGTGGCCCGGTCGTAGAAGATGGAGCAGAGGTACACGATGGCTGCGGCAATGGGTGACAGCAGTGCGATCGGAGCAAACTTCAGAATACGCTTGATCTCACGCATGACCCGAAGGGATTCACCGACCATCTCGGCATGCTTGGCGTTGCGACGCTCCTCCCGGATGATGCGGATCTTGTTCATGACCATTTCGTCGAACTGACGCTCAGCCTTCTTCTGGGCGAGCTTCATCTCCTTGACCTTCATGGAGGCATCCCCAACGATCCCTTCGTTGATGGCTCCAGTCATGAAGGCATCGTACCATTCCTCGCAGTGCTCTAGCAAGTCGAGCAGATCTCGCATGGATTCGGTCAGCGGAACCGTTGCAACGTTGCGGGCGTAGGTGACGTCATCGGGGCTAACCGACGCGGCGATCTCCGTGTTGATCAACGCCTGGATGTCGAAGCACATCTTCGACAGGGTCTGTTCCACTGTAGAGCAGAACTTGAGCGAGTTGATGTCAGAGATCTGGGATTTGACCATGTTGGCAATGCCGGCCATGCGGGAATGGATCATGGTCATCATGGCCTTGGTCATCTGCAGATAGCGAACGCGGTCGTTTTTGTGGCGGGTAGCCTCGGACTGGATTTCCGCCCAGAGGGGAATAAAAAGACCCTCGTATATGGACGGGCGGAAGTTAACCATGAAGATGGACAGGTCCTCACAGAACTTGTCCTCGGACAGCAGCTGGGTGTAGATGGCACCCCAGTCGGCCACGCTGGGATTCGAATCCTCCAGGGACTGCAAAAAGAAGCTCGAATAGAACTTCGCGCAGGGCTCCTTGGCGAACTTGGT
>Ga0256407_10012779_pt1 | contig 11356 bp, 9 predicted proteins | sample RumenRJG_04DNA_FD_193489 | JGI IMG/M metagenome (GOLD analysis project Ga0256407, IMG submission 193489) | Bovine rumen microbial communities from Lethbridge, Alberta, Canada - RJG_04 | ecosystem: Host-associated > Mammals > Digestive system > Stomach > Rumen | place: Canada: Alberta | collected... | reverse complement strand
TGTTCGATCAGGCAGAGATAGCAAGTTTCACGCCTCAAGAGCGCCGTGAGTATCAAGAGAGCGTAAAGGACTATTGGGACTACTACAGCACGATGACCACTGCCCACCAGAAAGGTCGTGCGGAAGGATTGAGTGAGGGGGAGGCCAAGGGCCGTGCTGAAGAACGCCTTTCCAATGCCCGCAGTCTGTTGTCCAATGGAGTTCCGATGGATGTCATCGTAAAGAGCCTTGGCCTTGCTCCTAAAGAGATAGCAGCGCTTTAGTGCGCCCAGCGAAAAGACATAATCACTTCCCTGCTCCCAGTTGAGGGCAGGGAAGTGATTTTTTTTGTTCAAAAGTTTAGACTTGTTTTTAGTCAGTTAGTTAAGAAAGTTTTGTTTCCAAGTTAGGTACTTATGTTCCCAACTTGGGTATACATGTTCCTAACTTGGGTATACATGTTCCTAACTTGGGAACATAAAATCAGTATGTAGGTGTCAAAAAATTGCCAGTGATATAAAAACAAATTGTTCGTGCGTCTATAAGAAAAAGCGAGAGACCTCCTTTTTCTTTTCGCGAGAAATTTCTGTGCAAAAGTTTTGTAGTTACAATTTAATTTCGTACCATTTCCGCCGAGCATTCAAGTGACGGCAGGTGTGCCGTTGCGCTACAAAGAGGCTCAACTTATCGTTAACAGAGCGTTTTACGCGTATTTGGAGCCTATATATAATAAGGTGTAAGGTGGGGCGGAAGGGAGGAAAATGAGAAAATGAAAAGTTTTTTGTGAAAAAAGTGCCAAAAAGTTTTGGCAGTTCCGAAAAAAGTAGTACCTTTGCATCCGCAATCGAGAGAGATGCTCCTCTGAAGAGGAAACGAATGCGGAAATAGCTCAGTTGGTAGAGCACAACCTTGCCAAGGTTGGGGTCGCGGGTCCGAGTCCCGTTTTCCGCTCAACATGTTGAACAAAAAAGAGCATTAGGGCGTTGGGCCTTAATGATAAGAATGCCCAGGTGGCGGAATTGGTAGACGCGCACGTTTCAGGTGCGTGTGCCGCGAGGCGTGCAGGTTCGAGTCCTGTTCTGGGCACTCTCTTTTTTGGTCAGCGGTTATTTTGTTGGAGAGGTGGCGGAATTGGTAGACGCGCTACTTTGAGGGGGTAGTGTCAATTGCGACGTGGGAGTTCGAGTCTCCTCCTCTTCACCATAATTCTTCGAAAAAGACAAGTCTGCGGAAATAGCTCAGTTGGTAGAGCACAACCTTGCCAAGGTTGGGGTCGCGGGTCCGAGTCCCGTTTTCCGCTCTTTCTTAGATAAACCATACACAGGAAAACAAACCCATTCTAATGAATTTATATCTTAGGTATTTTGACAGAGAGATTCTGGTAACGAATGTTGATGATGCTATTGCGTTCCTTGCCGAAATCGAAGAAATAGGAATGAACCCCGTTTTGGAACGTGATATCCGCGAATATGCCGCGAGTGATGTTGTATATCCGAAGCGCTACAAGGTTCGTCCCCGTATTTACTTTATCATTATAAAGACGGAAGCTTTAACGATGCAGGACTTCAAGGATAAGAAGGCCGTTCACCCTTCTGCCGGTGGTGCCAAGCCGGCAACGCCCGCAATGGTCCGTCTGAACGAAGAGCGCTACGGATGGTATGAGGGTGCTATAGACTTCAAACGGGTGCTGATGGTGCCTGGTACTGGTAAGTTCCAGTATCGTGATACGCACTTTGAGGCTTGCTGCAAGGCTGAGTCCGGTCAGGATTGTTACAACCGCATTATTGACCATCTGAGTGGGCGTGTAGACCCGCGCAGCCAGTTCCCCTCGGCCAAGGGCAAGAACTTCAAGTTCCGTTTCTTGGGTGACTGTAAGTGACTTTGAACTTTGAGTGGACATGAATAAGGTGATGCTGATAGGCAATGTGGGTTCCGAACCTGAAATCCGCTATGTGGAACAGGGGGTGGCAGTGGCTCGCCTGCGCCTGGCAACGACAGAGCGCGGCTATACGCTGCAGAACGGTACACAGGTGCCTGACCATACCGACTGGCACAACGTGATATTGTGGCGCAAGCTGGCCGAGATAGTGGAGAAGTATGTTCATAAGGGCGATAAATTGTATATAGAGGGCCGTCTGCGCTATTCCACCTACGATGACAAGCAGGGACAGCGCCGCTATGTGACGGAAATCTGGGCAGACAATATGGAGATGTTGACTCCCAAGCCCACAGAATAACCATGGACGAGTATTTGCAAGTGTTCAATGAGGTGACTCTGATGTCACCATCCATAGGAGCCATAGTGGCAGGTGTCAGTGCCTGTCTTTTATTGTTTGTGTCAAGTTTTGCCTCGGGTTCGGAGATTGCGTTTTTCTCGTTGTCGCCTGCCGACTTGAACGAACTGGACGAAGAGAAAACTACCGGAGACATTCAAATCAAACAGTTGCGCGACGATTCGGAGCGTACGTTGGCAACCATACTGATTACCAACAATCTGGTGAACGTCACCATCATCATGCTTAGCACTTATTTCTTCAGCCACACGGTGAACTTCGGTTCGTCCTGGTGGTTGCAGTTTGTGTGCATGACGGTGTTGCTGACCTTTCTGCTGTTGCTTTTTGGCGAAATCATGCCCAAGGTGTATTGCGGACAACATGCGCTGAGCTTTTGTCGCAGGGCTGTGGGAGGAATCCTGTTATGCCGGAAGATTTTCTATCCCATAGCAACTGTTGTGATGGGTTCCGGACGACTGGCAGACAAGATGGTAACCAAGGAGAGTCACGCGCTGAGTGTGGACGACCTGGAGCAGGCACTGGAGTTGACCGATAAGGAAGACATCAAGGAAGAGCAGCGTATGTTGGAGGGCATAGTGCGCTTTGGTGACGAGACCGCCAAGGAGGTGATGACTTCGCGCCAGGACGTGGTGGATCTTGACTTCAAGGCGTCGTTTCAGGAGGTGATGCAGTGTGTGGTGGAGAACAACTACTCGCGCATTCCCGTATATCAGGACAATAGTGACAATGTGCGTGGAATCCTGTATATCAAGGACTTGCTTCCCCATCTGTCGAAGGGTAACAACTTCCGCTGGCAGTCGCTGATACGTCCGCCTTACTTCGTTCCCGAGACCAAGAAGATTGACGACCTGTTGCGTGAGTTCCAGGAGAACAAGGTGCATATTGCCATTGTGGTGGACGAGTTTGGTGGTACCAGCGGCATTGTGACGCTGGAGGATATTCTGGAGGAAATCGTAGGCGAAATCAACGATGAGTACGATGATGACGAGAAGAGCTACGTCCGCATCAACAGCAACACCTTTGTCTTTGAGGGCAAGACGCTGCTGAGTGACTTCTACAAGATTCTGAAACTGGACGACGACATCTTTGAGGAGGTTGAGGGCGATGCCGACACACTGGCAGGTCTGTTGCTTGAGATTAAGGGCGAATTCCCCAAGATGCACGAGAAGATAGACTATCAGAACTTTACTTTCGAGATACTTGATATGGAAGAGCGGCGTATCTCGAAGGTGAAAGTCGTGGTACATGAAAAGGCTGCCGAGTGAGGGCAGTCTTTTTTTGTTTCTATGTGTTTGCGATATTTCCTTACCAGCCGAAGCGGCTCCAGTTAAGCACACGGTTCCAGCCGAAGTTGTTGGCATATTTGTTATAGGCGTAACTGCCGGAAGTATAGCCTGTGCCGTTTTGGGGGATGAACATGCTGACGCAGCCACAGTCGGCCGTCTGGTCGAACTGGCTGAAGCTGGTGTCATAGAGTTCATAGTAGATGGTCATCCACTTGAAGGACATACGCGAATAGGGAACAGCCAGGTCGAAGGTTTGTTTCCAGGAGGTGTAGTCAGCAGCACTGGCATAACGTTGGATATAGGCTTTCATGTCGTACATGACGGGAGCGTCGAATTGCCAGTAGTAGGGAATTCCTTTGAGGTCAGGTTCGTTAGGATATTGGGGGGCGATGGTGGACAATACATCCCGTGTTCGCTCAGCCAACTGGGCTATATAGCGTGTGTCAATGACAGACAGCGGGACGCTGAACCCATCCAGGTTTTCATATCCCACACCACTTACGCTGATTGGAGACTTTTGGTGATAGAAGTCGGTATAAAAGTTGAAGTAGCCATCAACGATGCCACGGTACATGTCGCTGCCGCTCTTAAACAATGAAGACATGATCTTGTCGTAGGGAGCACCATTTCCGGGAATCTCAGCAGGAGAGGCAATGAAGTACTCAGTGGCGTTGCGCAGTTCGTAGCCCACCTCGGCACATCCCATGTTACAGCAGTCGGCAAAAATGAACTTGAAAGGGGTGAGGCCCTCTAAAGCCCTGGCCATCTGGGTGATGTTCATCCACTTTCCGTTATTAGAATTGGTATTAGTTCCATTGTCAACACCATAGGCACGACGAGAGGGACCGACGATGGTGTCTTTCTCGACAGCCCAGCCGCTGGCGTGGCCCCAGAGTATAAGGGCGTACTCGTCGGAAGGGGAGAGGCTCATCATGCGTTCCATCACTTCGCGGAAACAGTCAGCATCCGACGTATAGAAGTCGTTAGTGTACTTATACAGTGTGTCAAGAGGTTGCTGCTTGTTACTTGTGATCTGGGCAATGAACGGCTTGGTCTTTGAATCAGCCTTGTCTGCAAAGACAAGCATACGGCAGTTTGCAGGTATGCTGCCGACACCGCTGATCATTTCCTGAAGATCGTTGGAAGTAAAATTGGAGAGGTTGTTTTCTCCAGCCATATAGATAAAGACGGTACGTTTTGCCTTTTCTGTGACAGGCTGGTTGTCGTCATCACTTTTGCATGAAACCATGAGTAGCATAATGCTAATGAAAGTCAATAAATATCTCATATCTTTATTTTTTTCGTGCAAAGATACGAATATTATAGGGATTTTTGCTAACTTTGCATCTAAAATTTTAAGGAACGATGAAGAAACTGATTGTTTTACTCACTATACTCTTCTTTTTTTTGGATGGGACGTTTGCTCAGGATGACGTATTGCTTGAGGTCTCTAAGGACAGTATTACAGTTGTAGTACCGGCTGTCAACCCCAATATCCTGTGTGAAGATACCTGTTCCCACGTTCACGGCATCGACCTGAGCCACTATCAGGGTCAGGTGTTCTGGGAGGCAGTAGGCGACAATACCAAGATGGCTTACGTCTATCTGAAGGCTACCGAGGGTGGCGACCGCATTGATGCCATGTTCGAGCGCAATATCGAGCTGGCCCATCGCCACGGGTTGAAGGTCGGTAGCTATCACTTCTACCGTCCGCTGACCGACCAGCAGAAGCAGTTGCAGAACTTCATGTCGCAGTGCCTGCCTGGCGAGCAGGATCTCGTGCCGATGATCGACATCGAGTCAACGGGCGGATTGTCCACCGATGTGTTCTGCGACTCGCTGTTCTATTTCCTTGACTTGGTGGAGGATGCCTATCATCAGAAACCTTTGCTCTATACAGGCCGCAACTTCTACAACAAGCACCTGAAGGGTAAGATTGACGACTACAAACTGATGATAGCCATGTATACGGACGAGCCGCCTGTGCTGGCCGATGACCGCGACTACACCATGTGGCAGTACACGGCAAAGGGACGCATCGTGGGAGTGAACGGTTTTGTGGACAAGAGCCGCTTTATGGGTAAGCACAGCCTGCGCGAAATACGATTCAAACGCTGACCGTCAAAGTTTGTTTTTTAGGCTTTGCTTGGAAAGGGTAGCCTTATTCTTCTATATTCTTGATGTTGGTGACCAGTTCGCTGGCATAGGCTTGCAGCGACTGCTTGCTGAAATGGTGTATGAACCCTCGGGAACGCTCTACTTGCAAAAGATAGCGTTGCAAGTGATTTTCATTCTTTGGCCCTTGTAGCAGCAAGAACTCCTGGCGCAGGGTGGGTGACATCTGTAGGAAGAAGTCATCACTATAGGCCTTGATGCCGTCGGCTATCCAAGGGCCAATGCCATATTTGACCGCTGTTTTGTAGAGCTGTCGCCACTTCCATTCAGTCATGGGTTCTATTTGTTCACGTTCCTGTTCGCCGTCCAGCAGGAGCAGGCGTTCCGTGTTTCTTAATATTACGTCTTTCATGAATAGCGTTTCGGATATCTAAGTAATATGGCCAACAAGGCTGCAATGCCGATGGCCACCGGATAATATAAATAAGGTATGATGCTGATGGGGTTGAGCTGGGCCAGTCCGGCAGCCATCAGCAGTTGGGCACCATAGGGAATGAGCCCCTGCGTCACACATGAAAAGGTGTCCAATATAGATGCCGCCTTGCGATTGTCCACGCCATAGCGGTCGCCAATATGCTTCGAGATGCCACCTACCGTCAGGATGGCTACTGTATTGTTGGCTGTGCACAGGTTGACCAGCGAAACCAGCGCAGCAATAGACAATTCTGCACCTCGCTTGGTGTTGACGTGACGCGTCAGCAGCCTGATGATGAAGTCGATGCCGCCTTGCTGCTTGACAATCTCCAGCAGTCCACCCGCCATCATGGTGATGATGATGAGTTCGCTCATGCCCAGAATACCGTCACCCATTGCCTTCATCCAGCCGAAGACGTCAAACGCTCCGTTGCTGATGCCGATGAGTCCCGTCAGCATGATGCCCAGAGTCAGCACAGCCATTACGTTCATGCCGAAAATGGCAGTGACAAGTACTGCTAAGTAAGGAATCACCTTCACAAAGGACACTTCGCCCACCTCGCTGGGAGCCGTCATGTCAGTGCCCATGATGACGTAGACGGCCAGAATGACGAGTGCTGCGGGGATGACGATGAAGGAGTTGACGCGAAACTTGTCCGCCAGCCTGCAGCCTTGCGTAGATGTAGCCATGATGGTGGTGTCGGAGATGAACGACAGGTTGTCGCCGAAAAACGAACCACCCACAACGACAGCTGTCATCAGCGGTATGGAGGTGCCTGTCTGTTGGGCAATGCCTGCCGCGATGGGGGTCAGTGCCACAATGGTTCCTACGCTGGTGCCTATGGACAGGGAGATGAAGCAAGCTGCCAGAAACAGTCCTGCCAGCAGCATCTGAGAGGGCAACAGGGTCAGAGTCATGTTGACCGTAGCATCAATGGAGCCCATCATCTTGGCAGAGTTGGCAAAGGCGCCGGCCAGCACGAAAATCCATAGCATCAGCATCATCTGGCTGGTGCCGGCTCCTCGGCTGAACACGTCAATGCGCTCGCGCAAAGGACGTCCGCCGAAGACAATGACGGCATAGATGGATGCTGCCATGAATGCTACCGTGATGGGGACTTTATAAAAGTCACGAGCAATGATGCTCGTGACTAAATAGAGTACGATGAACACCACAAGGGGTGACAGTGCAATCAGTCCTTTCTTCAACGCTTGGTCCTTTCTTGTGATGTTACAATGTTACACCATTCTTGAAGATAGAAATCTCGCGATAGCCGTTCTCCTCGTTGCGGGCCTTCTCGCCGGAGGCAACGGCCAGCACCTTGTCGATGAACTCAGGCACGAGTTCCTGCATGGTGCGGCCCTCCACAAGCTGACCGGCAGAGAAGTCTACCCAGTGGGGCTTGTTCTTGGCCAGTGTGGGGTTGGTAGCAATCTTCATAGTGGGCACGAAGGTGCCGAAAGGCGTTCCGCGACCGGTGGTGAACAGCACGATATGACAGCCGCAGGAGGCTAGTGCTGTCGAGGCTACGAGGTCGTTGCCGGGAGCAGAGAGCAGGTTCAGTCCGTTGTGCTCCAGACGGTCGCCATATTCCATCACACCGCTGACAGGAGCCTTGCCGCACTTCTGTGTGCAGCCCAGTGCCTTGTCCTCGAGGGTGGAGATACCGCCGGCTTTGTTGCCCGGGGAAGGATTCTCGCCCACGGGTTCGCCGTGCGACAGGAAGTAGTTCTTGAAGTTGTTAATCATCGATACGGTCTGGTCGAACAGCTGAGGTGTCTCGCAGCGGTTCATCAGAATGGTCTCAGCGCCGAACATCTCAGGTACCTCCGTAAGCACGCTGGTACCGCCCTGGGCTACCAGCCAGTCAGAGAACTCGCCGACCAGCGGATTGGCAGTGATGCCGGAGAATCCGTCAGAGCCACCGCACTTCAGACCTACGCGCAGCTTCGATACGGGCACGTCCTCGCGCTTGTCCTGAGCAGCCTGCTTGTAGAGTTCGCGCAGAATCTCCATGCCTGCCTCCATCTCGTCGCCCTCGACGCGTTGGGTTACCAGCAGCTTGATGCGCGACTTGTCGTAGTCGCCCAACATGGCCATGAAGTCTTCTGGCTGGTTGTTCTCGCAACCCAGACTCAGCACCAGCACACCACCAGCATTGGGGTGCAGACAGATGTCGCGCAGCACCTTGCGGGTGTTCTCGTGGTCTTCCGAAAGCTGTGAACAGCCATAGTTGTGGTGCCAGGTCCAGATGGCGTCGACATCTTTGCAGCCAGTCTCCGCCATGAGCTTGTGGGCCATGCGCTCGGCAATGCCGTTGACGCAGCCTACAGTGGGCACAATCCATATCTCGTTGCGCACGCCGACGTCGCCGTTCTTGCGTACGTAGCCCTTGAAGGTACGGCTCTCGTTCTTGATATGATTGATGTCGCTCTTGGCGTCAACGGGATTGTAGGTATATTCCAGCGTACCCGAGAGGTTGGTCTTCAGGTTGTTCTCGTTCACCCAGTCGCCGGCCTTCATGTCCTGACGGGCGTGACCGATGGGGTAGCCGTACTTGATGATATCCTCACCTTCTTTGACGTCCTTGATTAGTACTTTATGTCCTGCCGGGGTGTCTTGGTTCACTGTGATCTGCTTGCCGTCTACCTCTATGATGTCGCCCTGCTTCTTGGGGGCCAGACATACTACGACAGAATCAGCGGGATTAATCTTCAGAAATGTTGCTAATGCCATAATCGTATTTGTTTTAGTAAATAATTATTGTTCCGTTCTTAGGGCTCATCCGATGTTCTTGCGGCGATAGAAGTCAATGTTCTCCTTGGTCAGCAGCTCGATGGGCATGTAGTTGACGGGCTCCACCTCCTTCTTCAGCACGATGGCGTTGAAGAGGCTCTCAATGCACTCGTACCCCTGCATGTATCCGTGCTGGGCAATGAGGAACGAGATAGACCCCTGACGCACGCAGTCGGCATTCTTGGGTACCATGTCGTAGCCCATAATCTGTATGTTCCGGCGGTTCGACTTCAGCAGGAAGTCACCCACCAGATGGGCTTTCGAGTTGAAGGTGATGCAGTGGTGTATATGGGGGTGCTGGGTGAAGAACTCCTCCAGAATGGGGTCGTACTCCTCGCGCTTGTCGTCGAGCGAGAGGTTGACCTCGTGGATGACGACGTCGGGGAAGTGGTCCTTCATGTAGTGGCGGAACCCCGTCTCGCGATTCTCCTGCTGCTTGGAAGCCACATTGCCGTTGCGCATCTGCTTCATCAGCATGATTTCCTTTTCCTTAGGTGCCAGCATCATCAACATACGGGCAGCAAAATAGCCTGAGGAGAACGAGTCCTGTCCGAAGAACGACAGGGGTTTCAGGTCGGGCATATAGGAGTCGAGCAGGATGAAGGGCACGCCCAGCTCGTGCAGCTGGTCGGTGAACCGACGGGTGACGTCCAGGCGTGAAGGTACGATGATGACTCCGTCCGGCATCTGCTTCAGACACTCGTTCGTAATGCGCGTGAAGGTGTCGACAGAGAAGCGGTTGTAGTACATCATCTTCAGCGAGAGTCCAAAGTCTCTGCGGCGTTCGCAGGCGGCCAAGGCACCTTCCTCCACTTCTTCCCAGTAGGCTTCCGATTCGTGCTTGGGGATGATACAGAAGAACGTGTATTCCTTATTATATGCTAAGGCTGATGCATACATATTGGGCTTGTAGTCCATTTCTTCTAAGGCCTTCTGCACCTTCTCCAGCGCCTTCTTCGAGACGTTGGGGCGATTGTGCAACACGCGGTCGACAGTGCCCACCGATACACCGGCGCGCTCTGCTATGTCCTTGATTCTTGTCTTTTCTCTTGCCATATTTCCTGCAAAGGTACGAATAAGCGGGCAAAAAGCCAAATGTTTTGTGGACTTTTTCTTGCTGAAAGGTTTTTATGGTCTCGTTAGCCTACTTCAGCCCTTTCATGGAAAGAGATATGCGCTGGCGTCGCAGGTCTACTCCGACGACGCGAACCCGTACGTGCTGATGGAGGTGAACCACCTGTGTGGGGTCGCTGACGTAGCGGTCGGCCAGTTGCGATACGTGTACCAGTCCGTCCTGATGGACGCCGATGTCTACGAAGGCTCCGAAATTGGTGATATTCGTCACGATACCAGGTAGTTCCATTCCTTCGTGCAAGTCTTCAATAGCCTGCACGCTGGGGTCGAACTCGAACTCCTCAATCTGTTCGCGTGGGTCGCGCCCGGGCTTCTCCAACTCCTTCATGATGTCTGTCAGGGTGGGCAGTCCGGTCTCTGTGGTGACGTATTTTCTGATGTCTATCTGCTCACGTATGGTCTTGTTGCCAATCAGTTCGCTGACAGTACAATGCTGGTCTTTGGCCATCAGTTCCACCACGTGGTAGCTCTCTGGATGGACGGCGCTGTTGTCCAACGGATTCTTGGCATTGGGTATGCGCAGGAATCCGGCACACTGCTGGAAGGCAGCAGGTCCCAGTCGGGGCACCTTCTTCAGCTGGGCACGACTGGTGAAGGCACCGTTCTCTTTGCGATAGTCCACAATGTTCTGTGCCAGCACGGGCCCCAGTCCGCTGACATAGGTCAACAGGTGCTGCGAGGCGGTGTTCAGGTTGACACCCACCAGGTTGACGCAACTCTCGACGGTCTGGTCCAGCGAGTGCTTCAGCTTCGACTGGTCTACGTCGTGCTGATATTGGCCCACGCCAATGCTCTTTGGGTCTATCTTGACCAGTTCGGCCAACGGGTCCATCAGTCGGCGGCCTATCGAGACGGCACCGCGAACGGTCACGTCCTCGTTGGGGAACTCGTCACGGGCTACCTTTGAGGCAGAATAGACAGAGGCCCCGTCCTCGCTGACAACGAAGACCTTAGGCAAGGCGGCGGCTTGTGTATTTGCAGGCTCGCCCTGTCGTCCAGCCTCTGCCACCACCTCGGTGATAAACTCCTTGGTCTCGCGACTGGCTGTACCATTGCCAATGGCGATGGCCTCGATATGGTAGTCCTTCATCATTTGTTGCACGTGCATACTGGCCTGCATCCTGTGGTTCACGGGCGGGTGGGGGAAGATGGCCTCGTGGTGCAGCAGGTTGCCCTGAGCGTCCAGACACACCACCTTGCAGCCCGTGCGGAAACCTGGGTCTACGCCCATGACGCGCTTCTGGCCGAGTGGGGCAGAGAGCAACAGCTGGCGCAGG
>Ga0256407_10012778_pt1 | contig 11356 bp, 7 predicted proteins | sample RumenRJG_04DNA_FD_193489 | JGI IMG/M metagenome (GOLD analysis project Ga0256407, IMG submission 193489) | Bovine rumen microbial communities from Lethbridge, Alberta, Canada - RJG_04 | ecosystem: Host-associated > Mammals > Digestive system > Stomach > Rumen | place: Canada: Alberta | collected... | reverse complement strand
CCCAATCCCCAATCCCCAATCCCCAATCCCCAATCCCCAATCCCCATTCTTTCTTAAAATTATTTTTTATTTTTCATTTGAAAATAAAAATATATATTATATTAAATTTTAAACATTCAAATTTTAAAAATTTTACAATAAAAAAAATTTATTAATATTTAAAACAAAATAATATAAAAAAATAAAAATAAATAAATATTTATTTAAATGACAACAATTTCCCTTCAATCAAAAGCATATTATAAAATAATGTTACATTGTCTAAAACACACATCAACAGATTGTTACGGATTATTATTAGGAAAATTAGAATCCTCAAAATTTATAGTAGAAGACGCAATCCCATTAAGTCATGACAAAATATTTGCCCCTCAATTTGAAATAGCAATAAAAATGATAAAACAATTTCTTCCAGAAAGTAACATTATTGGATTTTATGAAAATTTAATGTATAATCAAATGAAAGATGATTGTGAAATATCAAATCAAGCAATTTATATTTGTGAATTAATAAAAACAAATAATGATATTTTTAATCCAGTTTTATTTGAAATTTATTCAAGAGATAATAGAAATCAAGAAAAAGGTTTTTTAGAAGATGTTATTATTTTTAAAGAATATACTTTTAATGATAAAGGAGGATTTGATTTTGTTTGGGATTATGAAGAAAGTGATGTTGAATATCAAAAAATGAAAACTTATTGTGAAAAAAGTATTCAAAATGATATTGTTGATTTTGATGATCATTTTGAAAATGCAAATTTAGATTGGAGGAATTTATTTATAAAATAAAAAAAAATTAAAACTTGAAATATTATAAAAATAAATTTTTACTATTTTTAAAAGAAGTTAATTTAATAAAATCAATTTTATATAATATATATTTGTCTTTAATTTTATTTCATATTAATTTTTTATCTTGTAATTCAATTTTAATTGAATTATTGTTATCATCTTCAATATCATAAGGTTTATATAATTTTAAATCTTCTTCAGTTGGTTTTATTATTTTATTTGATAATGTTTCATTAATAATATTATTTGAAAAATCATTTTCATTATCATCAATTGAACTTAAGGAAATATTTTCTTTTTTAGAATAATTTTCAAATGCAGTTGAAGGTGCATCTTTATTATCTTCAATTTGATTATTTTTATTGTTTTCTTTTTTAATTTTTGAATCTGATAATTTCATTAACATATGAATTCGATTATATATATTATTTTCATTTTGTTGATGTCTTTTATTTACATTATTAATTATGAAATATACTAATAAAAAAATAAATAATATTATAAATGCTCCTATTATAAACATTTGAAAAATACTTAATTCGGAATTTGATTCTTTTTCTTTTGATTTATCATGTTTTTTTAATTGACCTGGTGGTATTTTATTTTGTCCTGGTGGGATTTTATTTTGTCCTGGTGGTAAATTATTTTTTTCTTCTAATTTGTTATTTTTATTTTGTTCTAATTTTCTTTCTGTAATATTTTGTGAATATGATAATAAAATTATTATTATTTTTAAAATAAAAAATTTCTTCATTATTTTTTATATTTTTTTTTTTTGTTTTTTTATTTTTATTGTTCTCTGCTATTTAAAAATTTAATTTAATTTTTTATTTTAAGTTAAATAATAATTGAAAAAATTATTTTATAAAGTTTCTATTTAACATTTCAAATTTGTTAATGTCTTTTTCAACATTATCAATATCATCAAATACAGAATTATTATTTTTTTGAGTAAATGAATTCATTGAAAAATCACTTCTTGTATTCTCTACTTTTGAATTTATATTTTTTATATTTTCATTATTACTTATAACATCATAATTACTATTACTATATAATGATTTATTTTTTGATGAAATATTTATTTTATCATTTATACTATCAATACTATCATTATCAGGTAAAATATTTTTTTTTCTTTTTTCAATTCCATTATTAATATAAAAATTACCATTATTTGTTATTCTTGAATAAAATGAAGAATCCATTGACTCATTTTCTTTATATATATTATTTGTATTTCTAATATTTTTATTAAAATCATTTATTTTTTTATTATTATTTGATAAATGATCATTTTTTGACATTTCTATATTGAAACTTTTAATTCTTTTTTTATTTTTTTTTTCATTAGAATTTTTTAAAATATCAGAAATTGCATTTGAAATATTTTTATTTCGAGAATTATCTTGTTGGCTTTTTGAATTTATTTCTTTTATATTTATATTAAAATTTGGATAATGCATACTTTTTAAATTCATATAAAAATTCCTATCAACTTTTTGGAGTGTTGGATTTTTGTCTAATTGAAAAATAGATAATCCATTATTAATGTTTGGTAAATTTGATTTTGGTATTTTAGTTTCAATTATTTTATTAAAAAAATTATTTTTATTATATTCTGAATTTATTAAATTTTTATATAAATTATTATTAATAGCAAAATTATTTGATGTTAGTCTTTGAGTTTTTGATTGATTTGATAATAAAGAATTCCTATTTTTTTGATTAGTAATGATTTGATTTTTATTAAAATTATTCATTATATTTATATTTTGAAGGGTATTATTTGAAAAATAATTCAAATTATTTGCATATGAAGGAATATAATTTTGATTTATTATATTAAAATTTCTTGATTTAATTTTGTCTTTATTCTTTTCATTTATAGTATTTTTTTGAATAAATTTTCTTTCTTTAAGAATATTATCAGTTAATAATAAATGAAACATTTCTTTAACTCTATTAACACCAAATTTAATCTCAGCATCTTTATAATTATAAATTAGCGTTTTAATATCATTAAAATTTAATATAATACAAATAAATCCATTTTTTCCACATAAAATAATATATCTACCATCATTTGTAATATTAAAAAAAGAAATATCAAAAATTTGTTCTATTTGTTTACAAATTTGATTTTTCCTTAAAAAATACATATAAAAATTATTTCCATTACTAAATAACATTAATTCACCTGTTATATCAAAATTAATTTTATATGTATTTGGAAATTGAATAAAATCAATAATTCCAATTCCAGTATTTATATCTTCTAAATCTTTAATATCAATTTGATTACTTGATAATAAAATAAAAATATATTTTTTAGAAGGATGAATTTTAATATCTAAAATATAACCGAATTTATTTATATCATAAAAGATATGTTTTTCATTTACTAATACTAAATTATTATTTATTGAATTTAAATTACCAATTGTTATAGAATTTTGATTTGATAAATAACAAATTCTATTATCATTAATATCTTCATAAAAATAAGAAAAAGAATTTATTTTATTATCATTATTTATATTTTGTTTAAAGTCATCACATATTTTTAAAACAAAATCACATATATAGTTTTGTAATTCAATATTATAAATTCTAAGCATTCCAGAATCAAATCCAATACAAATATAATTATTATTAATATTATGATTAAAAGAAATTGAATCAATTTTAAAATTTGCAATTTTATCTTTATTTAAAAGTAAAAGTTTATCATCATTAATATCAAAAATATATAAATTTCCCATGTCATCACCAACATATAGTAAATTGTTATATTTAGGATTGATTTTACATGTGGTAAAATTAATTTCTTCATAATTAACACTTACATTATTAAATTTAATTCCATCAAAATATGATTTAATTAAAAGACCATTCTCACTAATTGTATAAAATGCAATATTATTATTTTCATTTTCACATAATGATAATTCTAAAGAAATAATTTTATTTTTATGTCCATAAGGAACTGGTTTTAAAGAGTCTTTTTTTTTATATAAAATTGATGATAATTTACCATAAAAAGTTTCACCATTTAATAAAATAAGATATATTATATCATTTTTTTCATTTATATAAACAAAACATAAAGAATTCATTATTATATTTTGATTTATTTCAGAAATATTAATAGAATATTTTTGATTGTATGAAACTAAATCATAAATATTAATTAAACCATTATTGCTTCCTAAAATTATCACTGTTTCAGAAATTGATAAATATGTAAAATTATAAATAAAATCATAATCTTCTTCATCATCTTCTAAATCAATTTCATTTTCAATTGTATTTAAAGAAATTTCTTTTATTAATATTAATTCTTTTGAATAAATATTACATTTACCATTTGTTGATAAAATTAATATTTTTATTGAATTTTCAATGTCATTTAATGAATTATTATATTGAGAATTAAAATGAATTATTTTCATTGATTTAGGAATATAATCAAATGGTTCAATTGATATTTGATTAAGAATTTGAAAACTATATCTATTATTATTATTATCTGATAAAATTCTTATTGATAATATTTTTTCTTTACATGAACAAATTAACAAATTATCTTCAAAAATATAATATAATGATTTTATTGAAATATTTAATCCAATAATTTTGCAATAATAATTACATGAAATATCTAAAGTATCTTTTTCTAATTTTCCTTTAAAAATAATCATATCATTATTTTCATTTAACAATGTAATAATAAAATCTAATTTATTATTCAAATCCAAAAATACTTTTTTTATTTTTATTTTGAAATATTTTTTTATATCAATATTCAATTCTTTATATAAATTTATATCATTTTCAATATCATAAATAACAATTACTAATTTTTTTTCTTTTTCTTTTATTTCTATAGTCATTATAAATTTTCCTCTTTTAATAAATTTAATTGTTCTTATATTATTTCCTGTACTTAAACCATAAAAACTTTTATCAGGTTCAAAAAAAAATTTAAGTATTATTAAATTTTCTGAAACATAACAAAATTTATCATTTTCATAACTTATATCATAACTCATTTTATTGGGATTAAAACCATATATATTTTCTATTAATTTTGAAATTGACATTAAACAATTTAATTAGTTATAAATAATAAATAAATTAAAAATGAATAATGAAAATTTTTCAAATGGAAAAATGAAGTTTGGAATTTATTCAAAAGGAATTATATTCATTTTAATTTACTGTTATTTAAATTCATTTATTAATAAAAATTACAATTTAATTTTTGGAAATATACCTATGTTTACTTTATATTATTATGAATTTTTTAGAATTATTACAGGATTTTTTATTAGTGAAAATTTATTTGAATTATTATTTAATATATTTATAATATTTACAATTTTTAATTATTGGGAAAATAAAGAAGGAACTTTTAAATTTGCTATTTTAATTATAATGAATTTAATTATTGTACAAATTGTAATGGGAATTTTATATATTATATTATCTATTATATTCCCTATTGTTCAAAGTTATCAAGTTAAATCTCTTCCTTTTTTAGGAATTGCTTTTCTTGTCAAACATTTACTTTTAACTAATACTAAAAAAATATATGTTTTTCCTGGAAAAGAATTAAATGATAGACTTTTAGTTATAATTTATTTTTTTTGGTTTTTATTTATAAATGGAAGTGAATTTAAATTTGAATTAATTATAAGTTTTTATTATGGATTTTTAATGTGTAAATATCCAAAAATGTATACTTTACAATCATTAACTGATGATACAGTTTCTACAATTGAAAATTCAAATAATATGAAATTTATTTCTAATATTGATAGTTATATTATGAAATCGCTAAATATTCTTCCTGTTTCAAATTTATCAATAAATAATGATGAAATTATTAAATTAAATAGTAAAAATGTAAATGAAATTAAAGTTAATAATGAACAAAAAGATAGTAAAGATATAAAAAATATTGATGATAATTTACAAATTGATATTGATATAACTAATAGTGATACTAAAAATTATAATTAATTTTAAATTATATTAATTGAGATAATTATTATTTAAATATATATTTTATTCATTTTCATTATCACTACCATCTGATAAATCATAACCAAAGAATTTAATTATATTTTCAATTGCATCTTTTCTTACTTTTTTAACACTTTTAATACCTTTTTTAATCTTTGAATAATTTTGTTTATTTTTTAAATAAAAAATAATATTATCTTCATTAACATCTTTTCCTTCATCTAATAAATAATTAGTAAGACTCATTAAATTTTTCATATTTTCTTTTTCTATTTTTTCTTTTTTACATCTTTGAACAATATTATATAAATTTAAAGGGACATGAAAACATTTATTAATTAATTCAACACCTTTTGCCCCACAATTATCAAAAGTTCTTAATTGTCTTAAAAATATTGATTCAGCATTAGAATTTTTAGTTTTTGCATATAATTTCATATATTGATTATATGTAATTTTATTACCATCTTTATCAAGTAAAAATTTAAATGATTTTTTTATTTTTCTATCTAAATCAATTAAAATTTGAATAGATTCCATTGTTGAATTTGTTTTAATAATATTTAAATCATGTATATTTAATGTATGATAAATTGCAGTATTAATTGCATTTTTATTTAAATTTCCAATTGAATTTAATGATAAATCTTGTCCTTCAAATAAATATGAAATATTTTTAAAAGTTGAATTTTTCATTCTATATTTTTGTTCTGTATATCTTCCATCAATTATTGATATTGCTAAATCATTTAATGTTTTTCTTTCAATTAAATAATCTATAATATAATCTTCATTATCATTTGAGTCTTTATAAATCCAAAGAAAATCACCTAATGATAAATTTCTTTCTTCTACTTTTATATTATTTTTATCATTTATTAAATTTAAAATTTCATCTTTAAATTTTTCATTGTTTGAACCTTTTTCTCTTAAATCTATTATTAATATTATATTATCTGTTATATTTTTTGATTGATTTTTTTCAATAAATGTTCTATATTTTTTAATAATTTCACTTTGAGTATTTTGTCTTTTTTCAATTATTTTTTCTTTTTCATAAGTATTAAAATCAATTTCTCCATTATCTTCTTTAATTATATTAATTCCTTCTTTTCTTAATTCAATACTACCAAATCTAATTAAATATTCATTTATTTTTATTTTTTTTCCATGTATTTCATCAATTAAACCTAAATTTTTTAATTGTATAAAATCATTTTTTTCATTTGTATATTCTAATTTAATATTAATTTTACTTAATTGTTCTTTTAATGTTAATGACATTGAATAAATATCTTCAATATTTATTTCAATATTATCATTTTGAAAAAATAAAATATATGCACAAATTACACTTGTCCATTGAGAAGAATATATTGGAATATTTATTAAATTTTTTTTATATTTTGTTTTATTTCCAATTTTTAAATTCTCTTCATCAGAACTTAATTGACTTTTTAATAATTCATTTCTATTCTTTATTCCTTTTAATTTTTTAGATTTTGTTTTTGTTTTTAAAATAATATTTGGTTGTATTTGATATGCAAGAGTTAAATAATCTATATTTTCATTTTTTATTTTTTCTTTATATGATTTAATTAATTTTTCAAATCTAAGTGATAAATTTTCACCTATTCCTTCTAAAGTCATTGCCTGAGAACTTGTTAAAATAGGAAAAGGATATTTTTGAATACTCATTGCAACCTTTTTATATATTATAAATAAATTTTTTAAATTTCTATTTCTTGCATCATTTGACATTTTATTAAAGTTTTCATAATAAAAATCATTAAATGCATTCATACATTTTTGTTCAGACATTAAATAATTATTTTATGAATTCAAATTTAAATGAACAAAATTATTGTTAAAGGGAATATTTGGGATAAATAAAAATATTAAAAATAAATATATAAATAATAATAATAAGAATAAAAAATTTTAGTCCATAAAAATTAAAAAGGATTTTATATATCAATTATTAAAAGAGTGTATTTGGATTTTCATTTTTATCATAAGTAATTTAATAATATAAGTATTATTCTGGTAAATAAATAATTATAAATCAATTATTTAAAATTTATTAATTATTTAATGTATGGTATGATAAAAATATTTCAATTATAAATTATATAATAGAAAATTATATTTAATTATTATTCATCTTCATTTTCTTCTTCTTCATCCCCTAAATCTGCATATTTATTAATTTCTTTTTTCATATTTTTTATTTCTTCATATCTTTCTTCAATTTTTTCTTTTAAAATTTTATTCTGTTCGATTTTTTCTTTTCTTTTTTGTTTTGTTTTTAAATTATTTAAATATTTTTTTCTTTCTTTTTTTGAATGTTTTTTTCCTTGATTTCTTAAAAAAGTTTCCCTATCTTTTTCATCAAAAGTTATTTTAACAGGTTTTTTTTTGAATTTTTTTTTTCCTTTACTCATTTTAAAATAAAAATATTCCAATTTTTAATAATTTAAATTAATATTTCTTTTAATAATTTTTTATTTTAAAATTATTTTATGATTATCTGCTAAATTTAAAGATAAAAGAGACAAAGTTTCATCTTCAATTAAAGTTTCATCTTCATTTTCATTTTTTATATAATAAGAAAAATCATCATTTTCCATTTTAAATAATTTAGTACATAAATTTCTTAAATTTGATAAAGATGTTGCTTTAGGGAATTTTTTTTTCTTTATTTGATCATTATAAACTAAATTAACTTCGATTATATTTCCTTTAATTGTATTTGTATTAACTTTTGTTAAATTTACAAAATCATCAATTGGATCAAAATATCTTTTTCTTAATACAAAATATTGACTATGATTTTCATGCATATATTTCTCAAATTCTTCTTTATTAAAATTAGTTTCATCTATTTTTTCATTTTTATTTAAATACATTTTAAAATATGATTCAACAGATTTTTTCAAATAAAATTTTTCATAATCTCTTCTTAATATTTTAGTAACAATTGATTTATTAAGTACTGATAAATTAGGATTTCTCCCTATTAATTCTATTTTTGCAGTTTCTTGTCCAATTTTATCAATAAGCATATTATTTAAAATATCAATATTTTTCAAACTTAATTTTTCTATATCTATCATAATTTGATTAAAATCTTTTTCAGGGAACATATTATAATCAATTGAAATATGAGCTATAGTTGATTTGAAATCATCAATTAATTTTGTTTCCCATTCTTCTTTTGTGAATATTTTTTGTATTAAATTTTGATTTAAATTTATGTATTTTAAAACTGGAGATTTAAAAATTTTATATCCAAAAAAAAATTGTTGAATTCTATTTTTTTCTAATGATAAATATTTTAATTTAGGGATATTTTTATGTATTTCTTCAATGTTTTTATCAATAAATTCTTTATTTGTTGATTTTTCATATACTTCATTATTAATTAAATTACCCATTAAATATAAACTTTCAAGATTAATAAATAAAGGACATAATTTAATAAGAGAAAATAAATCTAAACCACATTTATTAAGTACTAAACTATTTAAACGTAATTTTTTTTCCCCTGATGAAAATTTTTTAATTTCTTCATCAAATTTATCATCAAATTCTAATAAATTTTCAGAAAAATTTAACATAGTTAATCTAGGAAGAAGTGTTAATAAATTTAAAATTTCAGTCCATTTTGTTAATAAAGTTTTAGTTAATTGTAATTCTTGAACTCTTGGTATTAAATCAGATAAATTATTTCCTAAATCTCTAACATATGAATTAGTTAAATCAATACAAATCATTCTTTTAAATTCAGAAAATTCTTTAACTGCTTTTTCTTTACCAACTAATTCAATATTAATAATTTTTTTATTAGTTTGAATAAAATTATCCATTTCTAAACCTTGATCAACAAATTTATTAAAATCATTTCCTTGAGAACCATAAAAATTATATTTATAATTTAAAGCATCAATAAAATTTTGTCCAAAATTAGGTTTAGAGATTCTAATTAAAGAACCAGAATTTAAATTATTATTTGTTTTAAAATATTCATATCCTTCAACAGTTCCATTATGTTTTCCTCTTGTTTTATCATCCCATTCTACACCAATCCAAATATCATTTTTATTTACTTCTTTTTTATGCATTAAGGGACCTACATATTTTATTGTTGCTGTTTGGTCATTTAATTCTATTTTTGAACCTATTAAATTTTCACCTTCTTCTACTTTTGTTTTTGTTACTTTTGGGAATTTTAATGTCACTTCTGGGTTAAATGATTTTTCATATAAGTCATCTTCTATGTATAAATTTGGATTTATTTCTAATTCTTTGTTGTTTTTAGTCTCTTCTTTTTTTTCGTTTTGATTTGATGGTTCTGACATTTTTTTAAAAAAATAAATTTTTTAATTTATTTCGTATTTAAATATTAAATTAAAGTTAATCATTATTTATTTTTTAATCATTATATATTTTTTAATCAAAATAAATTTTTTATTTTGAATTTTTAAATATATAATAATGATTATAAAAATGAATTTAAGGAATAAAATTAAAATTAATAAAATTGATATAAGAAATTATTAATGGAAGAAATTATAGAATCAGTAGGTTCTAATGATAAATATCAAAGAATAATTATTGCAATTCTTTTAGGTTGTTCCCCACTAGCAACAATATATACTCTTCAAATATCTTATTTAACAAAATATCCAGATTTTTTAGTTCGTCGAATTAATTCAAAACAAAATTTTACTATTCAAGAATATAATTCTTCAATTTGTGATTCATCAATTTATGAAATAAAAAAATATCCAAATACTTCAATTGATAATTGGGCTTATAATTTTGATTTATATTGTAATAGAAATTTTTATAATTTATTAATTACTTCTGCTATTTTTATAGGAGGAATTACAAGTGCTGTTATTATTTCTCCTTTTCCTGATAAAGTTGGTAGATTAAAAATATATAAAAGTTTTTTTATTGGAGTTTTTATTTGTCATTTAAATTTCTTATTTAGTATTGGACCTATTCATATTATTTTAATAAATTTAGTTGGAGGGTTTATTTCTTTTATTTATTCTTTGAGTTTTGTAATTATTACTGAATATCTTACTCAAAGTATAACTGGTAAAGTATTTGGTTTATTTAGTGCAATTTATCCTATTTTTGGTATTTTAATGGGTTTTTATTTTTTAACTATCAATAATTATAAATTATTATTTTTATTTACTACTCTTTTAAGTGGAGTTATATTATATTTAATATTGAAATATATGACTGAAAGTCCACTTTGGTTAGCATTGAACGGAGAAAAAGAAGAATTTATTAAAGTTTTAGATAAAATAGCAATGATAAATAATAAAGAAACAAATTGGGAGAATTTCAAAAAATACAATATGGAAAAAATAAATGAAGTATGTTTAAAAAAGGAAATTACAAAAATAAAAGAAAAAACAATATTTGATATTTTAACCTTAAAATCACAACGTAAAAATTTAATAATTCATGCATATTTATGGTTAGCATCATCAATAAATTTCTTTGGTAT
>Ga0256407_10012776_pt1 | contig 11357 bp, 8 predicted proteins | sample RumenRJG_04DNA_FD_193489 | JGI IMG/M metagenome (GOLD analysis project Ga0256407, IMG submission 193489) | Bovine rumen microbial communities from Lethbridge, Alberta, Canada - RJG_04 | ecosystem: Host-associated > Mammals > Digestive system > Stomach > Rumen | place: Canada: Alberta | collected... | reverse complement strand
TTGTCGGTAGTTCTCTCTGTACCTTTCGGTCTGGCAGGCTGTTTCCTCTTTACGCAGCTCTTCGGCCATTCTAACGATATCTACATGCAGATCTCGCTGATCATGCTGATCGGTCTGTTGGCTAAGAACGCCATCCTGATCGTACAGTTCGCTTTGGAGCGCCGTCAGACGGGTATGGCCATCACCTGGTCGGCCGTCCTGGGAGCCGCAGCCCGTCTGCGTCCTATCTTGATGACCTCTCTGGCCATGGTGATTGGTCTTCTGCCGATGATGTTTGCCTCGGGTGTAGGTAAGAACGGTAACCAGACGTTGGGTGCCGCAGCCGTAGGCGGTATGCTCATCGGTACCATCCTGCAGATCTTCGTCGTTCCTACGCTGTTTGTCATCTTCCAGTCACTCCAGGAGAAGATCAGTCCGTTGAAGTTCGAGGATGAGGAGAATGCCGAGGTGGCTGCCGAGTTGGCCCAGTATGCACATGCAAAACCTGTTGATTATGAATTGGAGAAGTAATATGAAGAAGATAATGATCATGATGTCCGCAGCCCTGCTGCTGTCGAGTTGCGGACTCTACAACAAATACGAGCGGCCGACGGTGGATTCCGAAGGTATCATCCGTGATCCCCTGTCACCCGCTGATACGCTGGCAGTAGCGCCTCAGGACACCGCCTCTTTCGGCAACATGCCTTGGCGCAGTGTCTTCACCGACCCGCAGCTGCAGCAGCTCATCGAGCAGGGCCTGGCGCATAATGCCAACCTGCAGAATGCCGCCCTCACTGTCAAGATGTACGAGAGCATCCTGACGGCAGCGAAGTTGGCCTTCCTGCCAGCCATCACCCTTGGCTCACAGCAGCCGATGGGTACGATTGCCACGATGCACACCAGCCCGTCGGTGGAGACGAAGAGCTATTCGATTCCCATCTCTGCCTCTTGGACCATCGACCTCTTCGGCAATATCCTTTCGCAGAAGCGATCCACCCAGATGAAACTCCTGGGCTATAAGGACTATCAGATGGCTGTCCGTGCCCAGGTCATCAGTGGCATCGCCAACAGTTACTACACCCTGCTGATGCTCGACGAACAGGTCCGCATCGTGAAGGAGATGTCGAAGATGGCGAAAGAGACGTGGAACATCACCCAGCAGCAGTTCAACCTGGGTCGTGTCCGTGCCAATGCCGTGCACAGTGCTGAGGCGGCTTACCTCTCCACGCAGACACAGCTCAACGACTTCGAGCGTCAGATCCGTTCCACTGAGAACGCCCTCTCTCTGCTCATCGGACAGGCTGGTCAGCAGATTCCGCGCTCCACACTGGCTGAGCAGTCGCTGCCCAGCGAGTTTGCCGTAGGCGTGGGTGTGGCGTTGTTGCAGAACCGTCCCGACGTGCATAATGCCGAGATGAATCTCGCATCCTGCTTCCACGATGTGCAGACCGCCCGTTCTCAGTTCTATCCGAACATCACGATCGGTGCCTCTGCTGCCTTCACCAACAACAATGGTGCCCTGAATCCCGGCAAGTGGCTCACCTCTTTGTTCGGTTCGCTCGTGCAGCCCATCTTCCAGCGCGGTGCCCTGATTGCCAACCTGAAGGCCAGCAAGTACCAGTATGAGCAGGCTTTCAACAACTGGCAGAACACCATCTTCAAGGCTGGAAATGAGGTGTCGAATGCCCTGGTGAACTACAACCAGTATGATGCCAACTCGAAGATTGAGACCCAGCGTGTCGAAGCCCTCTCAAAGGCTGTCGATGCCACTATTGCCCTCTACCATTCCAGTGGTACGACCTATCTGGAGGTGCTGACTGCCCAGACACAACTGCTCTCGGCTCAGCTCGCTCTGGCTTCCGACGATTTCAATAAGATGCAGTCGGTTGTATCCCTCTATACAGCCCTCGGCGGCGGTGGAAAGTAAATTGATAATTGAAAATTGACAATTGATAATTATGGCAAGCGAAATATCCCCCAAAGCCGAGATCAGTCCAAAGGCAAAGATCGGCGACAACTGTAAGATATTCCCCTTCGCATATATCGAGGACGACGTGGAGATCGGCGATAACTGCATCATCTTCCCCTTCGTCTCGATCTGCGACGGTTCACGTATCGGCAACAACAACAAGATCCACCAGGGCTCGGTGATTGCCGCCCTGCCGCAGGACTTCAACTACCGTGGTGCCAAGTCCTACGCGAAGATCGGTAATAATAATGTGATCCGTGAGAATGTGGTGATTAACCGCGGCACGAACAGGGATGGTTGCACCATCATCGGAAACAATAACTTCCTGCTCGAAGGTACCCATATCAGCCATGATACCGTAGTGGGCGATCACTGCGTGTTTGGCTATGGCACTAAAATTGCCGGCGACTGTGAGATCGGCAATGGTGTCATCTTCTCTTCGGGTGCCATCCAGAATGCCAACACCCGTGCTGGCCGTCTCTCCCTGATTCAGGCTGGTTGTGCCTTCTCTCACGATGTGCCCCCGTTTGTCATTGCCGGTGGCAACCCGATGGTCTATGGTGGTCCTAACACCACGATGATGAATATCGCCGGCATCGACGAGAAGGTGCAGAAGCACATCGCCAATGCCTACCGTCTGCTCTTCCATGGAAAGACCAGCGTGTTTGATGTGATCAATCAGATCAAGGATCAGGTGCCCGACGGCCCCGAGATCCAGACCATCATCACCTTCCTCGAGCACACCAAGCGAGGCATCATGTGTAAGTGATCATATTCCCCGAATTGCATGTCAGTTCGGGGAATATTGTTTATCCAATCTCCTATTGGGGGCTGCCCTCAATAGGAATTTTTATGTATATTTGCATCGCAAACTTAAAACAAATGAATATGATGGCTATTTTTTTATTGTTTCGTAGTGGGGGAAAGGATTTCTTCAACTATATGGCTAGGGAAAAAGAATCTTTGCGAGGAAAACGCAGACCTAAAACGATTTATAACTATGAGACTGCATTACGTTCTTTCCGTCAGTTCTATGGGCAGAAGGCATTGCCATTAGCGAAGCTTGATAAGCGTTTGATGATTCGATATGAGACTTGGTTGAAGGAAAGAGGAGTGTGTCGCAACACGTCAAGTGCTTATATGCGTTCATTACAAGTGTTCTATCTTAGGGCTGTGCATGACGGTTTAATCAAGAATGCTCATCCTTTTGATCGAGTGTTTACAGGAAATGCAAAGACCATAAAACGGGCATTGTCAATAATGGATGTACATCGTATCCAGTCGCTGAAAGTTCCTGATGGGACGCGAAAAGCATGGCGTCAGTTGGTGCTTGATGTGTTTCTCTTTTGTCTCTATGCAGGTGGTATGCCGTTGGTCGATGTCGCTTTCCTGCGGCGGAATCAGATTCAGGATGGTCACATCGTTTATTACCGTCGGAAGACCGGTGAGCAAGTTATGATACCTTTGACCAGAGAAATGCGTGGCTTGATCAATCAATATAAGAGAGTGGGAAGTGACAAGGTATTCCCCTTGTTGAATAGGGGACAAGATGCTAGTAAAGATCATGATGACCTGTTCATGCGCCTGACCTCACGCTATAACCGAACCCTGAATGCGTTGGGAAAGCTGGCTGGCATTCAGAAGAAACTGACCCATTATGTGGCTCGTCATACGTGGGCATCTATTGCCAGCAGTCTGGCGATTCCTGTTTATAGCATATCCCGTTGCTTGGGACATACGAATGTGAGGACGACACAGATTTATACTACAGATCTTGATAACCATCTGGCGGATAAAGCTATACAGGTGGTACAAGTTAAACTGTCTCCAATATAATACTTGTATTTTTAACACCTCTTACAAAGAGGAACGTTATACTAGGCTTTGCAAAAATAGTCTTTTTTGCAGATAAAGTGGCTTTAAACGGATAAAAAACTATTAGAATGTTACACTTTTTAAACCTTCAACAATACAATCCCTCATAATTTAACTTTTGTTAATCAAAAAAAACATACCTCTTTGTAAGAGGTACGCATTTCTCGTTGAGATATGGGCACAGCGAAATGATTACAAAGTAGGTAATGAGAGCAACTAAACTCTATCTATTATATATAAGGTGTATTTTGCTGGTATTAACTCTTTTGATGCCTAAGACTATATATAGTCAGGTAATAGATACCAGTCATCGGATAGATACTCTTTCCAATTCGGATCGATTATCTGTTCGAACAAATGCCTTGGATTGGTTGCTCTTGGTTCCTAATATCGGTATTGAGTATGATTTGAAGAACGTCAACTACAATCGTTGGTCAGTAGGTCTGAATCTGCGTTATAATTGGCAGACCAGCCATACCTTCAAGCCTGGTGTGGTCTATAATGTTGCTGAGGCTCGTCTGGAAGTGCGAAGCTACTATCGCATCCGTGAGTTCTCAAACTACATTGAGCGTAAGAAGAAATTCTGGGATCGTTTCCTCTCTCCACGTCGAGAGAAATCAAAGCATCCTACCACCACGTATTATCGAGGTGGATTCCTGGCCTATAATAAGTTCTCGATCAAGCTCGGTGACGAAGGAAATCAGGGCAATGCCATCATTGGTGGTGTGATGTTCGGATTGGTCAGACCGCTCTATGAATTCCGCAATGGTCATTCGCTTGATTTCGAGTTGGGCGCAGCCGTGGGCGTGGCTTATGCCAAATATAATATCTATACCCATGATGCCTTCTATGATTATTATCCGAAGACTGGCGAAAAGACCACGATCCTCCCTATTATCAATGAGTTGCGCGTAGGCTTGGCCTATCGTCTTGGCAAGTATCCGATCACGAAGAAATACCGCTGGCGTTATGATGTGGATATGGAATATCAACGTGCTTTTGATGATAAGCTTCTTGAAGACCGTCGTAATGCCGATACCAAGTCGTTTAATGATTCTGTTGACTCTTATGCCCGTAAGTTGTTCTGGGAGAAATACGACTCTATTACAAAACAGAACCGCATAGCCAACGATTCGTTGCGCAGGATCGGACAGGATGAGAAGTCGCTCCAGAAGGCTGCGAAGGAAGCCCGCAAGGCTGAGGAGAAGGCCCAGAAAGCGGCAGTGAAGGAAGAGAAGAAGGCCACAAAGAAAAAGGAAGAGGAGGCGGAGGAACCCAAGCAGCCCGTAGCTGCCACAGAACAGAAAGGAGGTGAGTCATGAATAAGATGCACTTGCTTTTCTTCCTGATGATCTTCCTGCTATTGACAGGCGCTTGTACGGAGGTGGACCTCTACGACGATCCCAATTACACCCAACGTACGGAGGTGAAATTCTCCTATGACTGGGTGACGAATGCACCGAATGACCAGTTCGACCATCAGAGACCTGACTCGATGCTGGTGATTGCCAAACGTATCGTGGGTGCATGGAAATCCGCGATGGTAGTCAGTTCCGAAGATGGCAAGGGCTTCTACCTGTGGAATGCGCCCAATCGGGAAGTGCCCGATCCGGTGTTTGATGATGATGAAGAGGAACCGACCCTGGTTGATGGCGGTGATGTGGATGTGGAGCCCGAGACTTCAACAGACTCTGTTGCCCTTGCACACCGTTGGCGTTTCGGCACCACCAGGGCAGAAGGTGACTCTACGTCCGTGGCCGACAATGATTCTACTGCTACAGAGGAGCCAACAGGTACCGACCCAGAGCCAGAGCCGACACCGACCCCTGATCCGGAGCCTGTCGTTGACCCGCAGCCAGGTGTGGATAGAGCCACCGACCTCTTCGAGATCATCCCTGGTTTCTATAAGTTCATCACGTTCAACCTCGATACCACGGAGTTTATCTATCAGGATATCAATGCCTATCTGATGGCCGAAGAGAATAAATCCACCCTGCAGGAACTCTGCGTGGAGTATAAACGATATGACTATCACGATCCCCACCTCCGTGGTACAGTGAACTTCTGGAAAGACTATAACCTCTATGGTGATGGTAAGAACTACATCCAGCCGGATATCACGCCCATCTATTACGACTCGATCGCGAATGAGCGGATCGTCAGGAATACCCAGCCGACCCTTACCTTCAAGCCGGGACCGCTGACGCAGAATATCGACATCCGCTTCAAGATCAAAAAGAAGGTCGATGTGGTGCCGTTTATCATCGATTCGGTCTATGCCGATATCTCGGGCATCCCTTATCGTGTGAATCTGGCGAATGACTATATAGACATTAAGCAAACCTGTAAGATGATGTTCCAGAACTATCTGGAGGATGCCAGTGGTAATCGGATCACTGATACGGGAACGAATACGGAGTTGTGCTGCCATGGTAACATCGATGTGCTGAGCCTCGTTAATGCCCACGACAGCACCATGGTCAAGGGCCCAGGCATCATGCAGGTCATGGTGTTCATCAGAGGTTATCACCCCATCCGCGGCAAGATAAATCTCTACCACTGTATCCGTCGTGCCAATCTGATGGATGATATGGGCGATGGTTTGTGGGCGCGTAAGCGCAAGAATCATGGTGTGTTGGAGATCGACTCCGATATGCTCATCGATGAGCGACTCATCCTCACCGATGATAGCGATGGCGGACTCGACCGCTGGATTCCGATGGGCGATGAAGACATCGTGATTGATACGTAGAAAAAAAAGAAGAATTAAGATATGCGAATGAACCTGAAGACTGGATTCCTGACCTTGGTTGCCGCCATTTCCTTGGTGGCATGCTCTGAGTCGTATCCAGGGCTGATCTACGATGAGCCGGGTAATAAGGTCGTCAATGAAGAAGGGCTGGACTCTACAACCCTTGTTCCGCTTTATGTCTATGTCAACAAGCAGAGCTTCTTCACGGTGACCGCCACGCCAGGCAATGGCAAGTTACCTGCCACCACTCGTGGCATCGGCCCCTTCCAGCCCATCACATCACCGACCGATGCTGCGGGCAATCCTGTCACCTATACGGCTGATGATAGTATCAGATATCATCAGACCAACTTCCGTATTTTTGCTTTCCGTGATGGCAAATATGCGACCACAGGCTCTGCCTATCCATCCGAACTGGCCAACGAGCCGAATATGACGTGGACCCTGCTGGCAGAGGATGGCAGCGGGCATCAAGATGAGGAGAAACTGAATTGTCTGGTGGATGGCTACTCCTACTATTCGGGTGCCTCTTCTCACCTCGATGATAAGAGCGGTCTGATAGCTGATGTGAAGAAACCACTTTTCTATGGCACCTATCAGGATGTAGGTTATAACTTCTTTGCCTATGTCATTGACGACCTGGAGTCATCTGCCAACACCGTTCATCGCTCTCAGGATAGCATCTATTATGATATAACCCTCGACGGTACTCAGGATGTGATGTGCGGTTATGCGCCGAAGCTTACAGACCAGGTGTTGAATGATCGCTACGACCAAGTGGTACTCACCGATGCTGAGCGCAACCGTATCCTGAACATTGGCAACTACAGCACCTATGCGGCCCACCGTAATATCGATCCCTATGTGGATATCTACCACCAGCTCACTCGTCTGGAGTTCCGTGCCTTTGCAGGTGACGAGACAGCTACATATACCACCATTGATTCAGTTTATGTTGAGGCGCCTAACACGGGTAAACTCATTGTGGCTCATCGCGACCCCAGTCGGGTTGGACTCTATATGAACGATGCCATTGGTCGCTACTATCTGCACGATAAGCCTGAGATTGTGGATTCTGTGCAGGCCGATAGCACCGTGACCAAGCGGATGCTGCGCAACTGCGCTATCATGCCAGCTGGACAGCATAAGGTGGAGTGGAAAGAGGAGTATTGGGCAAATAAGGCAGCAAAAACGAAGATACCCATCTTTGAGCGTGATTATCTTGATCTCGGTAGTAGCATGATGTTGCCGCAGTCGTCTGAGTTTGTCATCACCATCTGCTCAACCTTTACAGATGCTTATGGCAATGAACAGAAAGCGAAGTCGCATTACCGCGTCACGGCAGAGTCCTTGGGAGAGAAGCCTGAGAACTGGGATGAAGCCACGCAGCAGTATGTGTTTAAGCGGGCTCGTTATTACACGATCAACCTTGCCGTCTATGGTTTGCAGCCTATCCAAGTGATAGCTAATATCGAAGGTTGGAAGGATGGCGGTGAAATCTATGTAGATCCTGACGATTAATAATATAAATATAGTAATTCACATGTTTTATTCACTTTTAAAAACTTAAGGTTATGAAAAAGTATTTTATGTTCGCAGCCGTTGTCACAGCAGGAATGCTGGCAAGCTGCTCAAGTGAGTCTCTCACTGGCTCTGATCCTAAGATTGAAACTCCGGATCAGGCAGATCTCGTTCCCATTGAAATTGGGGTCGCTTCTTCTCAGACTACAGGTACTACTCGTGGTACAGGTACTGTAGGTGGTACTGTGGATTATGATCCTGGAGATCCTACTAATCCAAATGCTAATATATGGAATGGAGAACAGATTAACGTCTTAATGTATCAGATTGATGATAATAATCTTCCAACATTCAATTACGTTAAAGCAGGTGGTGATAATCTTTATGACAACACAATTTTGTTGATTACGCCACTAAAAGCTGAGGCAAAAGCTTCAGGTATTGCGAAAGAGCCTACAGCGACTTCCGCTGATCCTTATACTAGCCCTGCTACCGCTCAATACAAGATAAAGTATTATCCTGCGGAGGGACGTTCAGATTTCTGGGGATATTATTTGGGTGGTTATGGAAGTTCTTATAATGCTAGTGCATTGACAGTAGCCCAAGCTCCTAAAACATATAATGCTACAACAAAAGCACTTGATGCACCGACAGGTACCGGTAATGTTCAAGCTGTTGGATTTACAATAGATGGAACTCACGATCTGATGGTTGCAAAGGCTGCAACAGGTGCTTCAAATGCAACAGGTCCAACTCAAATTGTTGGGAATGAAAGTTTTGAGCCAACTCAAATTGCTGCAGTTACTGATGCGAATAATGCATACAAAGCTTCATATTCAGCTAAAGCTGCTCGTAAAGGACTCCAGCCCGAGTTGAGATTTAAGCATTTGCTTTCTCGCCTCACTTTTGTAGTACAGCCTGGAAATGAAAGAGGAGATGGTATTAAAGTTACTGCAATTAAGGTACGCTCAAAGGATACGGGAGAATTAATTGTTGCTTATCTTTATAATGATGATGCCCTTCGTACGGCTGTTGGTGACAATCGAATTGTGTGGAATGCTGCACAAGCTGAATTAGATTATAATGACGCAGCTCTCCCTCAGCTTACATTGAAGCGTAGATTTGATAATGATGCATTGACTGCTTATAATGCTTTACCTCCTGCTGATCCATATAGAACAGCCAACACACTGACTGCAGCTAACATAGGACAAATGGTTCCGATTTATCCTGTAGAATTGGATTGGATTACTCAAGCTGAAATTGATGCTTTTACTCAAGGTGATGGCTCTCACGCTGATGAGATTAACGCTGGAACCCCTCAAGCTTATCCTTCTTCAATTGGTGAGGCACTGCTAGTTGCTCCTCAGCAGCAATACGAAGTAGAGATTGAATATACTCTTAATGCCGAAACTGCAAGACACTGGTATCAGAGTACAACATTACCTATTACAAACTATAATCCAGGTGAGGTGACTGGTGATGCGGATGAAATTCCTACAACACCATTGAAAGCAACTATTACACGTCAAGATCCGGCAAATAGTTTCAATGCAGGTGAATCATATAAGGTAATTATTTCTCTTTATGGTCCTGAGGAAATTAAGATTACTACGACTCTCACCGCTTGGGATGAGCAAGCTGATGTAATCAAGATAGGTGAAGACTAATTCCGTCGTTTAAGGCGACATGAGCCCGACTGCTTAGCAGGGAGGCTTGATATATGAAGAATTCCAAAGTCTATGGCAGAGGCCAAAGTGTTTCTTGGGCCTCTTGCCAAGACAGCGGAAACAAATGTGAAACGAAAAAATAGATTGAATGAATAAATATCTATTTATCCTTGGCTTAGTAGGAACAGTATTCTTATCTGCCTGCTCTGCCTCTGACGACTTGATGACAGGCCTTTCTTCTGATGAAGAGAGGGCCATTGTCGTCGAGGCAGGTAGGAATAGTGAGATTCCTATCACAATGAGTATGGGCGGCAGGAGTTTTGCGACAACTCGTGGTGCACTTAATTCAGATGGAAACCATCTGTTTGAGACACCATTCGATGCAGATCACAAAGATCCAGCAGAGGGGAAATCCCAGTATCTTGGTGTGTATTGTCTCGCTAGGGGTAAGCAGGCTGGGGCACCGAGTATTAGCGACATCCCGGAATCAGATGCATTAATCAAATGGATGAATACAACATATGCAATGTGGCTTGATAATGTTCCTGCAAGGGTTGTCAAGTATGAATATGGTACAGATCATCCATCACTTGATTATCCATTGGAGACCTATAGTGATATTCAGTTTAGTAAAGATGATTGGAGCGATGTGAAGCAATATTACTATCCTTTTGGTAATTGGTATTATTATGATTTTTATGCCTATTATCCAAGAGTATCTACTGTTACCCCCAAAAATCCACGTCAATTTGATGATCTTATCGTTGCTGACTTTACGATTACAGGTAAGGAAGATATCATCCATGCCAAGGCTAGCTCTAATGATGCTATCAATGATGCTGTTACTAGTAATAGTGTGAAGGCTTATAGTTCCAAGTATTTCCGCTTAAAGAAAGAGGCATCTGTTCCAGAGTTTACCATTTTTCCTCAGTTCCAATTTGAGCATAAGCTGACACAATTGTGTTTCTCAATTCAACCTCATGCTGCTGATGCCGCTGACCTTTTTACCAAAGGCTTCAAGCTCACGAGTATGTCTTTGAAAGATGTTTTTCATAAGTTGAGTTTGGTAGTAGCAAGCAAAAAAGATGGTTATGAAACTGGAGATTTATTGGTATATGAACCAGTAGCTGCAAGTGGAAGAAATTATATTCAGGTGTGGAATGATGATGACACAGATCCGTTATCATCACCTATGACTATAGCTACAGCTATAGATGATACAAGCCTTAAGCCTGTGGGGTATGCGATGGTCCCGCCATCGGATATCATAGCAGGAACTAATTATAGTCATTATTTCGTTAAATTAACGATGACGCAGAATACAGGTGTCGATGTTCCGGATACAGTCGTGGAATTAATACCTCCAACAAGTGCAGGTTTTGAAGCAGGTCACAAATATAATATTGTGTTAGAAATCTATTCTCCGACGGAGATTCATGCACGGGCTTTTCTTTCTCCTTGGGAAGTGGTAAATCCACCGACAACTCCTGCCCCAATACCTGTAGATTAATCATATAGATGTGCCTGTGCACCGAAGGGGTGCACGGGCGCATTTAAAACAAAAGAACAATAGAAATAAAGAACAGAGACG
>Ga0256407_10012775_pt1 | contig 11357 bp, 6 predicted proteins | sample RumenRJG_04DNA_FD_193489 | JGI IMG/M metagenome (GOLD analysis project Ga0256407, IMG submission 193489) | Bovine rumen microbial communities from Lethbridge, Alberta, Canada - RJG_04 | ecosystem: Host-associated > Mammals > Digestive system > Stomach > Rumen | place: Canada: Alberta | collected... | reverse complement strand
GCGACTTTGATTTTACCACTGATTCGGGCACAAGATATAGTGTCAGTTTCCTCGAAGACGTACCACTGGGTGGGTGCGATACTTATCAGTTTGGCTTTCGAAAGTGAGAGGACACCCATTCGGGATACGACGCACATATAAAAGACACTTTGATTGCCATCATAGAGCAATTCTTTGCTGAGAATGCTAATGTCTTGCTGTACATTTGCGACACTAGTGATGGACGTGAAGAGAAACGGAACCGTTTGTTTGTCAGATGGTTTGAAGAATTTGCCACTCCAGATCGCTTCACGATGAAAACAGCAAATGCTACCGTTGAGGGACAAGGTTTCTATGCAGCGATTATAGTTGAGAATACTAACCCCATGCTCGAAGTCATTGTCGGTGATTTCAAGCAAACGGCAGAATCGCTCACAGGCGAAAAGCCATAGGCCATATCCTATTACTGTAACTTTATGATTATTGGCTCCATCAAGTATTCTTATTCACATCCTTCAACTATTTTGATTTCTTCTTCCGTTAAGCCATAGAGATTATAGACAAAGCGGTCGAATTCGGATTCTAAGGCAGATTACAGGAACCGTCCGTTTTTTAGGAGTGAAACGCTGACCTGTCCCTAATGTTCCTTTGAATATTGCTGAGGCGAGGATTTAACTCGATGAAAATCAAGTTACATTATTCACTTCAAAAACAAAAAGTAATGCAACAGCACATTTATTACATCAAGTTTGCTCTGCAATTCGCAGACATGCAGATTCCCGAGTTAGTAACCGTTTTCAATGCCCAGGTACAAAGCCGAGGCTGGTCCAGTATGCGGGCATATCACGACCAGGCACTCATCGACGAGTTCCTGCGTCGCGGCATTGATGCTACTGCCGTTACTGATGGAGAAACTATTTCTTTCTCCCATCCTGTCAGGTACGACATGACCAGCAATAGGCTTATAGCCAAAGGCTGAACAACCTCCCCTCATACGAAATTCCGCCCTTGGCAGTCTGCTCTTTGCCAACGGCGGTTTTATTCCATCAGCTTAATTCTTGATCAATGAAAGCGATTTCCTTGTCTGTTATGCCGTATTTTGCATAGAGTTTAGAATCTACCCAAGGACAAGTGAAGTCATGAAGAAGGATAGCGACTCATTACGGAGAATCTGGGCGAGCCATAGATATGCAGTCATTAAGGAAAAGGCACTTGCTCCGTGAATAGATTACTGTTTTTCAGCAATTATTATTAAATAAACACAAAATTTTGAGGGATTAAATATCATTTCACAAAAAAATACTTATATTTGCAAATTGAAAACTGAAGAAACAGAAATGTCAACAAGTCTATTTCGGAAAAATATAGAAGATATTCACGTTCCTATCCTTTCAGGACTTGGAGAAAGTGGTATTGTTCTCACAAACCAAAAGGATACTGTTAGCGATGTTCCTTCTATTATGTTTGCTCTTGAAACTGCACGCAACCGATTTGGTGCAAATGCTGTTTATTTTCGTTACTATCCAGACAGACAGACATATATCCCGCAAATGTATATCTTTGACTTTACTGATAAGTTCGTTTCTGTTAGTAACCGAAAAGAAATACATAAGAAAATGTGGAACGGGTGCCAAGTTCCTGCTTATATGATTGTAGAAAAAACTCAAATCAGCATTTGCAGTTCCCGCTTGACTCCTTCAGACTCGGATAAAACCCTCTCAGATATTTTAAGTATTTCGGCAGAATATTTCAAAGACTTCCCGTCTCAGGAACTTGCGAATGGTGTTTTTTGGGAAACGTTGGAAAATGAGAAGAGTTTTGATTTTGACCAATCTGCGACAAAAGACCTAATAAGAGGGTTGAAGAATGTGTTTCACAAATTCCAATCTGACTCTGGTTTGGATAGGCATGTGGCCCTCCGGCTGCTGATGCAGTGCCTACTCATTAAATACTTGGAAGAACGAGAAGACTCCAGCACAAGTGGCTACTTCTCAAAGCACTATTTCAAGGACAATTTTGGCTGTGAAGACTTCTGCTCTACAATTAAGAAAGGTAACCTCTTGAATCTTCTTGATTTGCTTGCAAAAGATTTCAATGGGAAAATCTTTGAATGGAATACATATTCCCAGGCATCAGCACGAGTTGCCATTCAACAAACGCAGGTAAAAGAACTGGCCAATTATCTTGATGCTAATATAGAAGATAATCAATACCTGCTATGGCGGAAGTATTCTTTCTCTCATTTGCCAGTTGAGGTTATCAGTTCTGTTTACGAAGAATTGCTGACTGATAGCAAGGACATTGTATATACACCAGAGATGATTGTGTCCACGCTTGTTGATGAGTGTATGCCTATTGACAAACCACAAAAAAACTTCAAATTGATTGACGTAAGTTGTGGTTCGGGCATCTTTCTCGTAAAAGCATATAAACGGCTTGTGCAATGGTGGCGATATGAGCAATGGAAACAAACTGGAAAATTGAAGAAACCGTCACTTGACACTCTAAAGAACTTGCTAACGAATTCTGTGTATGGTGTAGATGTTGAAGAAGATGCCATCAATCTCTCCATCTTCAGTTTGGCTTTGGCTATTCTTGATGAGGTAGACCTGAATCCTCCTACATGGGAAAAACTTAAGTTTCCAAATTTGAGTGAGAATATTGCATGCAAAAATTTCTTCGAATATGTCACCTATCAAGAACATCATGGATTGTTTGATTTGGTTATTGGCAATCCGCCATTCAATTTGAAAAAGGAAAACGGGAGAGAACCAAGCAGAAAAGATTATTTTAAAGGAGTAAAAGAACAATATGGGTATCAAAGTCCTATACAGATTCCTGACGAGAATCCTGCACTTCACTTCTTGTGTAGCTCCATGTCCCTGCTAAAGGACGGTTCTATGCTGTGCATGATTCAGCCGTCCGGCCCATTGCTGTATCAAAAAGACGAGCGGTTTAAAGCGTCTCTCTTTGGTGAATACAATTTGTTGCAAGTCATTGATTTCACGAATTTGGATGACAAATTGTGGGGACAGCGGAGAGTTGCTACAGCCGCTGTGTTTATGGAGAAGGCTAAACCAGACGACACAAATGTTTTGCATCTGATTGCTAACCGCGCTTTCTCAAATACCCACAAACTGTTTCTGGAATTCGATCATTATGACTTCCACTTTGTGCGTAAACACGACGCTATTCACAATAGCCATGTGTGGAAAGCCAATTTACTTGGTGGCCATCGGGTAGCACGCATAATTGACATATTTGCATATCAGCGCACAATATTAGATTTTCTGAATTCCAAAAAGGATGCAGGCTGGAGTTCTGGTGAGGGTTTCATAGAAGGAAAAGGCCCAGAACTTGATTACATAACAGGGAAAACATATCTTGATACAAATCTTTTCAAGGGTAAGCATGCTCAAAATGTGCTGGGTACTTGTTCGGTCAAGAATTTTCACCGTTCAACTTCAAAAGATATATTTGAGTCACCCCATCTGCTCATTAGAAAGATCTTAAAAAAAGATGGACTCATCTCTTGCCTATACAATGAGTATGTTACTTTTAGGGATTCCGTTTATTCAATTCATGCGCCAGAAAGAGAAATAAATGAACTACAAGCATTGTCGGATTATTTAGACAATAATGGTCCTTTGCTTCGTTTCCTCATACAGGCTATGAGTAGTCGCATAGGAATTCTAAAGGTTAATTCTTTCAACGATGAAGATATTTTAAATCTGCCATATCCCGAAGGTATACATTCTTTAAAACTTACAGAAGCTGACGCCATCGTCATAAATGATGCCATTGAATATTATTCGAACCCAAGAGAGTCGTCTGTACACAAGAAACTCTATCAAGAGGAAATGCCAATTGAGGATATTCCTCTCTTTACAGACTTATTCTGTAAAGGATTTAACACCTATGCCAGTACGAAAGACAAAGAGTTTTCGCTGACGAAAATTATAGACGCAGGAGATTACTTTGCTGTTCAGTTAGAACTTCGGGAAATTGGTTATCGAGGATATACAATAGATAATAACAAGGAAATTGCGAGTTATTTGAAATCCGTATTTCCCGCTCAGGCAAAGAAACTTCCCATTGCCCATATTCAGAAGATCATGAAAGTCTATGGCAAGGGAGTCATCGTCTTGGTAAAACCCAAGCAGAGAAGATTCTGGCTTCAATCTATTGCGTTGAGGGATTCAGATGACATTTTTGCTGATAACATTAAGATGTTGCAAGCCCATGTATAGAGACCTGTCCACAACTTCCTCTACAGGAACGCCTTTGTTTGATACGTGGGAAGACGTCTATCAGACCATTATCCCATTTGTAGACAAGCATATTCACACCTTTGTTTCGTACTATAATGATCAGGGAAAACCAACTGGGGAAAATCGGATTACTAACCTGTTGATACATCATTTTAACACATTATATCAAGGGTACTTGCCGTTCTATTTTGATAAAAATCCGACACAACTGACAGGATACAGGGAAACCGATATTGGCGTTTATGCCAAAGATGGAAAAATGAACCCTCTTCTCCCCATTTTCGAATTTGAAGCAAAGAAATTATCCCCATCCTCTAAAAACCATGAGTATGTCTATGGTGAAAGAGGGGGTATAGAGCGCTTTAAAAGAGAGGATCATTCAAAACACCTACCTCATTGTGGCATGCTTGGATATGTCTTATGCAACGATATTAATCATTGGTCGAACCAGATAAACACTTGGATTACTAAACTTGCCAATCAGAGCCCTATTAAAGGACTTGATTGGCAAGGTGATGATGAATTACTTCATTCCGTAGGGACGAATGGGACTATAGCTAAATATGTGTCAAAGAACAAGCGGATAACTCTAGCAGATATAACTATTCTGCATTATCTTATAGACTTGCAATAACTTTTTGCGTACTTATTCCATTGGTTTAATCATCGACTCAATGAAAGCGATTTCATCGTTCGTTAGGCCATATTTCTCATAGAGGTCTGCATCAGTCCAAGGACGAGAAAAGTCTTGGAGGGGGACGAAGCGGAAGGAGTCCTTACTAATCATAATGGAGGTCATAGCTTGAAGCATCATAAAGCGAGCGAACTTTGTCTTCAAATACGACATCAAGTTTATGGCTTGATTTTCATTGTCATACTTGCCAATGCAGATATATGTTTCTGCACAGATCTCTCCTTTTTGCATCACACGCATAGTAGATGGAATTATTTGATAATTGCCTTCAGAAGAAGGTTTGTTCCCACCTGACATAGCACGTGTAGTAATGACGTTGTATGTATCAATAGCATCAATACTCTTTTCAACTTCAGATCGAGCTACGTACCCAACTCCTTCACTGTGAATAAACTTCACACTCCCATTGAATTCGCTCTTCTCGCCCCTAATATAAGTTCTAAATCCAAAAGGATTCGAAGGTAGAACTTCTTGTGAAAGATTAAGTTTCTCAACATTAGTCTTTCTTATGATGCTGATTGCAAAATTAGAACGAACAAATACAGGATATTCGTCTAAACGTCTTTCCATTGAATTACGGGCACCTTTTAATGAGTTTACAATCAAACAATTACCTTTGTGAGCTTTAGACCATAAGAAATAGTTGATACCTCCACTGATTATGACGGTTGGAAAGCATTCTAAGGAGTCAGCATAGTCGACAATCTTTTCCAACCTGTCATCCTGTAGCATACTGTCTCTATATTCATCCAATCCCCTGCCACCAGCAAACCAACGCGAGGGTGTAATCATAGATATGTAGTATGGAAGTATTCCCTTTGCTAAACTAACAAAATGTTGATAAACAGGTAAAGCACTTGCACTATTCCCTCCATCCATCACCTGATACGGCGGATTGCCTACTATTGCGTCAAACTTCATATTTGTATCTTGATTGATTTTCCAGAAGTGTTTACCATCACGGAAAGTGTTGACAACAGCCTCTGGGCGTTCTGAAATGTTTTGGATTAAATCTTTGTAATATTGTGCATTCACACGGGTATTGCGGAAACCAGCAAGGGTGCGCTTGGTGATGCTCTTGGCCATCGGTGTCTTGCAGACCACCAGAATATTCTCCTCAATGGTGGCATCCCATAAATTCATGGCAAAGCCGTGGCTGACCTCACCATACTTTGCTCTTGCAGCCTCTATGCGAGAGCGATAGATGTTATATGCAACGTATAGCGGATAGAGACCACTCTTCGAGTTGATTTCCAAGATATGGGCCTCAGGACGGAATACATCACGTGTCACCTTACCCTGATCTACATAGCGTGGAATGGATAATAGCTGCTGGAACGCCTCGTCATAGAAGCACCAGCCACCAAGACAGTCGCTCATGTGCATATTGACTACTCGCCAAGGTGTGAGTACCGTTTCCTTGTCTGGATTGCGGAAGGTATTGAAGATGGCAGAGATGCGCTCTATACGCTCCTCTATGGTGAACTTGTCTGCTGCACGTGCCATCTCACGGATGCGCTTGCCAGCCTCACGGAAGATGTCTGGGTCGTAGTATTTCTTGAATTTCTCGAAGCGTTCCTTATCTACGCCTTTAGGCATAAATTCCTCCCACGACTGATCATCAATCAGCGAAGCAAAGTTTTCGATGGTGATTTCTTCATCCTCACTCTTTAGTTCAGCACCATATATCAAAAGCGGCATACGAATACTTATTCCTCGTAGGATGCTGATAGCATTACGCCGCTGATTGCTCATAGCTTTCAGTTCGTCAAGCCGTGCCTGTTCCTCTGGTGTGCGTTCCTTCTTAGGTTTCTTCTCCAGTTTCTCCTTTTCTTCGTACTGTTCGTCTGTGAAGCCTTGGTTGTTTACGTCAATATTGCCAGACTTTGCCATCGCTTTGGTTTGTCCGATGGTCTTCTTCAGCTCGTCAAAATCCCTCAGTTCTACATCCGTCAGCTTCAGCAGTTCGTCGTTATAGAGCGCACCGTCCTCAAAACCGCATTGCACCACCTTCTCTATTTGTGCCTTCTTCAGCTGCCCCATCATCTTGTTCACATCATAGGGCTTCATCTGACTACCGTCGATAGAGATAATAGGGCAGAAATTGAGGAAGTCGCCAAGTATCCTTCGGTCTTCTTCCGTCTGCTTGCCAGCCTTGGCACTCACCTTGGCGGTTTCAGCCAGGACTCTCAGCGTGCGGTCTGGTGCAAAGTCGAAGGCATAACATTGTTCCTTCATGCGTCCGTGATTGGTGAAAGGCGTCTGCACACGGAAGATGGTCTGCATATATTGTGCTGCCGAAGTGCTGAAGGAGCCAGCCATCATGAATACAGCCGTCCACGGCTTGATGCTGACACCTGTTGTCAATCGCCCGCAACTCAGTGTGATAGTATAGGTCTCGTCAGGGTCTTTGCCGATGGCATCGTTTACCATTCTCAGTGCTTCCTTGTTCTCCTCATCCTCATCTCCGTTGCCAGCCACATTCACCGTCTGAAACATGCCAAACACAGGGTGTTGTTTCAGCTTGGTGCTCAAGGCTCTTGCAGCCTTTACGCCAGGGACGAGCCAGAGCGTGTGACGGAAGATGCGTCGGAAGGTCTCGTTGCTGTAGGGATAAAGGCTGTCCTTGTCGTCTTTGCAAAACAGATTGAGGAAACGGTCAACATCGGCATCATGGATAAACGTGTCGTCGCCTCTTGTACGGAAGAACTCGCGGAAGTTGAATGCTTTCTCGTCTTCCACATATTCAGACATCAGCGTGCCCAGGTCGTAGGTGCAGATATTGATAGCTGGCAGCGAGGCGTAGGGATTTGGCTCGTAGGGGTTATCTGTAGCCCATGCTTGCTTGGCTTTTTGCTCCATCACGTAGTCCCAGGTAAATATCTCCTCCTCACTGTAGTCGTCGAAAAGGTTAAAGGGTGTGCCAGACAGTTGCAAGACCTTGGTATTCTCTTTGACAAGTTCTTTCAGTACGTTCTGACCGAGTTCCGTCTTGGTGCCTTCATGGGCTTCATCGACTATCACGAAGTCCCACGGGGTCTTGAATATCTCGTTGTTCTTGTCGAACTTGCCGCCCACTTGTTCTGAACCTCTGAGGTCTTGCATGGAGGCAAAATAAACATATTTGCCACCCTTCTTCGCCAGTTTCTCCAATACGCTGAATTCCTCGCCATTTCCTCTTGAGCCATAGTGATAGTCTATGCGGTCGTAGAATATCTTGCCAAAATCTTCAAACCATCCTTTATCTACCACAGGACGGTGAGTTAATATTAGGGTTCGAGTAAAATTCTCTTCCTTGACCACCTGCAGGGCAGAGAGCGTCTTGCCGAAACGCATCTTCGCATTCCAAAGCATCTGATTGCCTTTTTTGAAACGCTTGCAAGTTCTGCTGATGGCCTCTAGCTGCTCAGGACGGAAGATGATAGGCGATTGGCCTTGCGTGATGGCTGAAGGGTGCAGACTCGTTTCACCGTGTTTCACAACACTGATGGCTTTCTTCACGGTTTCCAAATCACAGCAAAACCATTCGTCAGCACCAGTAACTCCTTCAAACTCTTTTCGCTTGACGCCGCTCCTTTCCAACACCTTATGCACTTGCTTGTCGTTGAAACTCATAATCATGCCATTGCGTACAAAGATGCTGATTTCCGTATGCAGCAGTTGGTAGGCTATGCCTGCTGTCTTGGTGTATTGCCGTATTCGCTTGTGGGCAGCCTCCTTTAGGGCAGCTGAATTACTGATGAGGTCTGAGCCGTCGTCCTCGTCGAGTGTTGTCTCGCCTATCTTCAGGCAGTCACGATGCCGCTCGTCGTCGATGGCGAAAACGTAAATGAGCTTTGATTTCAGTGATGATTCAAAGGTAGCCATAGGTTTCTGTTATTTCAGTAGGTCAATAAATCGTATTTTCTTCTTGTCGTTCTTCCAGTCGCGTATCAGGCAGTACCGGCCATTATGTCGGCGCATGTCGTCATGCTGACAGCCTGGGCAGTTGACCAGTTTCTTCTGTTCGCCAAAGAGCGTCATTTCTAGCTCCATCACGCCATTGCGACAGGAGTCGGGCACCACGCCCTTCAGTCCGTCCATCTGCCAGAGGTTCCAGGAAATGATGTAGGCTATGTAGTTGACGGATTTTAGCAGAGGAGCTTTGTGGAACTTCTCCTGATAGTATTCGATGAAGGTCCAAAGCAGGGCTTCGCGAGCCAGCAGCAGGTTGTCGCCCTGCCACTCGAAGCCGTAGGTGTTTTTGTACGCTGTCTGTGCCCATTCCAGCCATTCGCCGCTTGTCTCTACATTCTCACTGACGACCCGCAGTTTTCTGTCGAGCAGTCCTATTCGCTGACTGATGGGGATAGGCTCGCCCATAGTGGCATCATAACGGCTCACGAGGTAGGGAGCCTCGCCGCAGGTCATTTCCATACGGGTGGCACGAACATAATCTTTCCATGTCTTACCCTCTGGGAATTCTATCTTGTTGGTAGTGGTCTGCCATATGTGATTTGTTGTGTCCTCAACATTGAATACATCCTTGCGCCCAAACCAAGCCTCATCCACCAGGTTGTTCTGGGCATTGCAGACCCACGAAGGGGTGAACACTTCTGCCATATCTTTGGCTCTGTCCGTCTGTTCCGCTTTGCTTTTGAGCACACGAGGACGGATTACCATCCCCCGCTGACCAGTGATCAGTACTGGCAATATCGGAGCATGATAGTCGTATCCTGCGCCCAAAGCCTCATAGTCATGAGTGGCCCAGAAGATATTCTGTCCTGTGGTATGGTCACGCAGCAGTGTATCAAGCACCTCTGCTGACAATGCCAACAGGTCGTCCTCCCTGATGTCTATCAGCTGAGGACTCTTGTCTGTGTCTGACATTCTTTGCGCTTATAGCTTTTGGACAATAAACACTTATCGGAATCTTTTGGACCTTCACAATGCAAGGCCTCTACACACGAAAGAAGCGTGTCCGCTACTTACCGAATGTAGAGGCCCTGAGAAAGCCCTGATGAATGATAAGTGACGTCCACGCTATAAGCGCGAACACTCACAATTATCGTAATTCATCATGGAGTAAGAAATTTCTCAGGTTTCTACATTCTCCTAATAACTGCTCATGTCGTTATTGTTTACCCACAAAAATCGCATCGCCACCCTGCACTCAGAGAATCTGCCTTAGCATACACCGTTTACGGCGCGTCGGCGATACTTGATTGCAAAATTACAAAATAATATCCGAATATCATTAAATCAGGCAGCTGTTTAAGGTATTTTTAACCCTTTGCATCGCAGAAGAAAGCAGTCTCTTGCTGAAAAAGAACGGCGCGGTGAGGGAGAGAACGTGGCTTACGAAAAAAAGACAAGCCTTGCAAAAGGGAGAAAGAAGCCTGCAAACAGGGAGTCGGTTTTGCGTGGCATAACGTATTCCTAATTTTGTGCAAAAGTACAGAAAAGCTGTGGAATAAAGTGCTTGGAAGCAAAAAACAGATGAAAAGAATCCAATAATTAAGTAAGACAAGAGAAAAATCGCTTGAGATTTCGTACCTTTGCACCATCTTACATCAAAACAAATGGCAAAGAAGAAACAAAAGAAGCAGCAGGGCCAACAGTTCCTCTCGCCCGAGCAGTATATCAAACAGAGGGCACGGAGCCTGGAGATAGGAGCGTGCTATGTGAGTGACGACATTGAAGAGATGGGCGAGGGCCACGTCATTGTAAGCCGCAAGCATACGGGCGGTAGGGTCAGCATAGCCGTCTATCTGGTTGACATCTGGTGCGTTGGTGTGAAGGACTCTTTCTACAGGCTCAGGTTGGAGGATGATGAATTCAAGGAAATGATTGACACCTACCGCCTCGGTCTGCGTGAGTGCAGCTATGACGAGGCTCACAACTGGATTTTTGGAGCCATCGCCTTTGCTGAGGAGGCCGGTATTGAACCAGACAAGAGCTTTAAGGTCACCCAATACATGCTTGAGGAGGACGATGACAACATCCCGCTCATCGAGTATGAATATGGAAAGAACGGCAAGCATACCCTCGTTACGCACACTCGCTTGGAGGCAAGCCGTTATCTGCCGCTACTGGAAAAGAATCTTGGCAAGGGCAATTTCGACTATATCCTGAACGCTGATGATGAAGACTGGGACGATGACCTGGACGATGACGATGATGATGAAGACCACAGCTGGCTATACAAGAGCTATGGACCGGACATGCCATATACCTATCGCCACCCAGACTACCCGAAGGAAATACACCTGAACTATCCTTGGATTCAGGATGAACTATCGAAGATGGAGAATGCCATCTACCTGAAAGATGAACTGACAGACCGTATCCTCGCTTTGCCCCACGATGCGCTCAGACAGGATTTGGAAAATCTGATGATGTATCACATCGGTCTGACTTGCGACGGTATTCCT
>Ga0256407_10012773_pt1 | contig 11358 bp, 10 predicted proteins | sample RumenRJG_04DNA_FD_193489 | JGI IMG/M metagenome (GOLD analysis project Ga0256407, IMG submission 193489) | Bovine rumen microbial communities from Lethbridge, Alberta, Canada - RJG_04 | ecosystem: Host-associated > Mammals > Digestive system > Stomach > Rumen | place: Canada: Alberta... | reverse complement strand
TATGTTATGGGTTACTACGGCACCTGCGCCAATAGTGGCATTATTTCCAATAATCACATCATTTACAACGCATACTGAAGGGCCAATATATACATTGTCACCAATAATGGCAGTTTTCTCTGTATGTCCCCCTATTGTTGTAAACTGGCTTAGATTACAATTATTTCCTATGATTGATGTTGGGTTTACAATAATACCAAATCCATGGCTTAAATACAAGCCATATCCAACTTTCGTTTCTGGCGTAATTTGTAAACCATAGCGAAGGAAATACATTCTATGCATAAAACTAGTTATAGGATATAACCAACCTTTATAAGAAGATAAACGAAACCAAAATGAAAACCCAAAATGAGATGTTACCAAAGAATATAACCACATATGTAACAAGGATTTCCTACGGCCTTTATACCTAAAATAATCACTCCTAATCAATTCTATACAATCCCTATAAGATTCGGGAATAGGGATCTCACTGTTTGTTTCTAATACTATATAGGATTTCATGACATATATAATTTATAAATAAACCCAAACATTACAAATCAAGGATTTGAACCCAAAACACAACTTATATTCTCATCCAGTTTATGTAGAATATTGCTGTCATTGCTACGCCCATTACAATTAAAGCAAGCCACCTGTTGTGCTTCATGAAGGAAAAAGCCAGTGATGAAATAATCACCATCTTCAAAGTTGCAAACATCGAAGATGTACGACCAGACAATGCAGTATAACAACTGAAAGTAATCAGATTCAAAGTTGAGTTGAAATAGGCAATCCTTATCGTTTCATAATGACCAGTTGTTAATCGCATCCTCTTTTCTGTAAATGTATACATCAATAACAAAAAGATTTGAAAATAAATAATGGGGTAAGCTAAACCTTTGGCCTTTGTAACATATTGTCCCTGAGCATAGGTTGTTACATTTAAATCGCTAGCATTATCTATGACAAAAGTTGAAACAGTTTCTTGGAAAAAGCCACCAATAACAAATGCTATGATTAGTCCCCCAACAACAATTTTTTTACAGATATGAATCCAGTTACAAATGAAATAGAGAGGTAGGGCTATCCAAGCGCTGTAATGGAATAAGGAGACAAAAAAAACTAATATAATTTAATGCCACATTTTTTTCGTGTATATATTTGATACCCCAAATAACAATAAGGTAGGCTAGTCCAGCTCGAATCTGTGATAGATTACGGTTGATAAAGAAACGTGATATATAAGCACAAAGACCTATCAGTGGATATATAGAATATTTTTTAAGATCTTTATAAAGAAAGAACATCGATAATGCGCCTATAAACAAGAAATATATATGACAATCATGGGTAAATGTTTTAACTAAAACGCCTAAAAAATAAACCCCCTTTTTGTTAAATCCAAAGTTCTTATTCTCCCAAGAGTAATCAAATAATGTTGGGGTAAAACGTGTAAACGTAAGATAATAGGCGTCTGTATCTGGCCAGGTAAGGTCTCGATAGCCAATTCAATAAGCAAGTACTACACATGCTATGGCTAAAAAAACGGGCTTCTGTTGTATTTTAGAACTAGAAACAAGAACGCAGAATAATAGGAAAAAAATATAGATGATTAACTACTTTTGATGTTATAGAATTTAACTTCTTTAAATATTGTTTGATTTGATATAAAAAACTGAATATTTTTTTTGCTATCGGATAATAACCCTTAATAGACAATAGTAATAAAAAATTGATATAGCTGTTTTCTCTCTTAATAAGGGATTCATATTTCTCAAACTCAGATTTATAAGATTGAGCCGAAAAAACTTTTTTGCCAAAATGAAAAGCCCTGTGAACCATATATAATGTTTTCTTTTCATAAGCCAATTGCTTATATGGAGTGTCACTCAGCAAGTCTACGAACATATCTCGGATCCTCACATCATGTTGATAGGTATTCTCATCATACCGACGTGATTGGGTTGCATCCCCATAATGCATATAATGATAGTAAGCTTTGGGTAAATAGGCAATTCGGATATCATTCTTCAATAACTTACACATGGTGTATTGATCCTCACAACCATACATGCCGACAGTATATTGCAAATTATAACGAGAATACAAATCTCGTTTTAATAGTTTATTCCATGTAAAACCATACAATTTACCTACTATCATGTCTTTAAGGACATCATGATGATTTAATGATGTTGGCTCTTGCTTTACATACTTTATCTGATAAGGATCCTGATTATAGTAATCACAAATCACCATATCGGCATCAGTCTCTTGTGCTTTTGTATACAAATCTTTCAGACAATCTTCATCCACCCAGTCATCTGGGTCGAAAAAGATGGTGTATTCTCCATAGGCACGTGCGAGGCCGAAGTTACGGGCATCGCTGAGGCCACCGTTGGGTTTATGAAACACTTTTACTCGTTCATCTTTTTGTGCATATTCATCACAGATGGCAGGAGACCCATCCTTCGAGCCATCATCTATGAGGAGACATTCGTAGTCCTTGAATGACTGAGTCAATATGGAATCGAGACATTTTCGTATCAACTTCTCCATATTGTATATTGGAACGATAATGCTAATAGGTACACTCATGATTAACTTCCTTTAGATTTTAAGATGAAAAGGTGCCACTTCGACAAGTTTGTTTTGATTATCTTTTATTACTGCCAAATCTGCGTTTTCAAAAATATTGTCAGTTAATTTATAAATATCTGTTAATGATTCTATTTTGAAAGGCTCTGTAAAGTCACGTTTTACTGATGATGCATAATCAAAGTACTTGAAGTAACCACCAGATATTTTCCCAGATAATTCAATCCAACAGTTAGGTACTTGATAAGTATCTGAAACTATTAGGCCATGAAGTGAACTGGAAAGGATGCACTCGCAGGAGCATATTTGGTCAATAATATCCGTCCACTTCATGTAATGGGCCAGATCAATAATCAAAATCTCATCTGCATGATTCTCCCGAATCTCCTCAATCACCGGATGATGCAAATCCACCACATGAGGGATAATGCCCAAACGATATCGTTTAGTTTCAAGTTTTGAGTTTCGAGTTTCAAATAAGGTCCCCTCCCTACGGGGGAGGGCGGGGGGAGAGGCCTTGTACACCAACGGCAGCAGTAGTGCAAGGTCTCCATATACTTTTGGACACTCTATTCCTTGAAATAATAAATAGTCACGACTTTTAGGGCCTCTTACTGCCATTACTTTTTGGGGATGTGTTAGACTTCTATCAGCACCAGAGTATCCACTTCCCCAAATGATGGTATGATTATTCTTATACTTTTCACCATCTAAAAGAGTGCCGATACATAGATAGTTATTGAGATGCAACCATTTTGCCAGTTTGAAGTTATGGTATATAATGACAGGTCTGCCTGTTATCTCTTTGATAAAATAATAGTTTAGGTCATCTCCCCAGTTTCTATGTCTGATACCAAACCAAGTGTGGTCATCTACATAGGCGTTGATGATAAGAGCATGGCGAAACAAGTACAGATATGTGTCGCGTATCTGTACCCAAATGGTAATGATTTTACTGAGAATCCAATTATTCACGGGCCAAGTATTCTACAATTCTTTGACAAGCTTTACCATCACCGTAAGGATTTACTGCCTTGCTCATTTTATCGTAGGCTTCTTTATTATCAAGCAATTCTGACACATTATTGACTATTGCCTTATAATTAGTTCCAACAAGCTTTACTGTTCCTGCATCTACAGCTTCAGGCCGTTCTGTCGTATCTCGCATCACTAAAACAGGCTTACCCAAACCAGGAGCCTCTTCCTGAATACCGCCACTATCTGTGAGTACAATGTTTGATTTCTCCATCAGATAGACGAATTCAAGATACTCAAGAGGTTCTATTAAGAACATATTTCGAGCCTCTCCCCAACCTTCCCCTTTGGAGAGGGAACTTAAACCCTCAAATACTTGATTGATGGGTCTTCTTACATTTGGGTTTAAATGCATGGGATATACAAAATCGACATGAGGATACTTTTTTGTAAGGTCTCGGATTGCTGTGCACATATTGATAAAACCTTCCCCGAAATTTTCACGGCGATGTCCTGTTATTAAAACAAGCTTTTTACCGTTATTTAAACGGTAAACATTATATCCTGAGCTTATAAGTTTATTATTTAGTGCTTTTTCAAGATTCTCATCATTTTTAATGCGATTTACAACAATATGAAGTGCATCTATCACAGTATTACCCGTAACGATAATCTTTGTCTCTTCCACATTCTCCTTTAGAAGATTATCCTTACTTAATGGAGTCGGTGCAAAGTTATATGAGGCAATACGACCCGTTATTTGGCGATTCATCTCTTCTGGCCATGGGCTATAGATGTTATGAGTACGCAATCCCGCTTCAATATGAGCAACAGGAATCTGCTGATAGAAAGTTGCTAATGCTGTTGCTGTCGAGGTTGTGGTATCACCGTGAACAAATACGATGTCAGGCTTTTCCTGATTTAGCACATCCCGCATCCCTTGTAAAACCCTACAAGTAACATCATATAAATCCTGTCCTTGCTTCATGATATTCAAGTCATAGTCCGGCTTGATATCAAATATATGGAGCACTTGATCGAGCATCTCTCGATGCTGACCCGTTACGCAAACTTTTGTATCGAAGATAGCCGGATGTTTTTTAAACTCTATGACCAGTGGAGCCATTTTGATGGCTTCTGGTCGTGTGCCAAATACAAGCAATAACTTTTTCATATAAGAAGATTATTTCTTGAGGTGTAATTTTACTTGTTTAATAAATGTGCCATTAATAAGATGCTGAATGATATGTGTGGGGAAAAAAATACATTTAGAGATGGCTTGTGCCAACCATTTGGGTAGCCCTTTTCCTTGTAGCCATGCTCTAAACCGGTCACCTTTAGGCCACCAAGAGCCATTGAAATGATGAATACAATGGGTGTTTTTAGTCAGATGAACCTCCCGGGTTCGATGGTCTTTCGGGCAGAAATAATCTTTCGGATACATGGTAATTATACCATCTATTTCTTGATAACTATTGTCACGTTTTAATCCGTGTGGGAGTAATAGTCGAGTGATGGTAATTACATTAGAACGTAAGTCGAAGGTACCGTCTGGATTTACAAAATGACGGTCTTTATAGTAGTCCAAATTCTCTTTAGCCCATTGTCCACCTTTTTCGCTGGCCATAATACCGGTAGGTACATCTACTTCACTTTCAAATCCAGAGAAAGCATGATGATGCAAAAAACCGTCTAGAGGTTTTGTCACCTCCACATCGGTATCCATATAGATGCCACCTTCATGATAGAGCGCATAAAGCCTGACTACATCAGTAACGAAAGCAAATTTCCGATTATCGTATGCTTCCTTAGCATAAGGGAAAAGATTTAAGTCGAAGTTGTCTTCATTCCATTCTTTAATTGTATAGTCGGGACAGAATTTCTTCCATGAGTCTATGCATTGATCTGCCAACTTTGGCATTTTGCCTCTGCCAAACCAACAATAATGGATTATTTTAGGTATCATATCTGGGATTAATTTACTTGTTTAATAATTTTGTTTTTATCATATAGTCCTACGGGCAACATTAATAGGCAGCAAAATGGATATGCAGAATCTTTTATGATTTTATATATAGAATATCTGGCAATAAGTGAATATGCAATATATTCTCGCATTAAGGTTGGTGAAAAACGTTTTATTTTTGTCTGCCGTTGCTGATTTACAAAAATGACACCCTTTGGATTCTGGACATTTATTCTTAACAAATTCTGTGAATATCCATCTTCCCTATACTCACATATCATCAGAGGGTGATTATAAGCTAACATCACATAATGCTCATCCATCTTATTATATGCAGAAATTTCTGAAATAAACTTTTCACCCTCTTGAACTGGGAAGGGATATTCTTTTAACACATCTGTTCTGAAAACCATTGCAGTTTCTCCTTTATATCCTTTTTGATACAACTCATGTCCTGTTGTAAATGTAACCCCATCGGGAATTTGGGGTTCCCATATTATCTTTCCTAACTTATTGATTATAGTTTTAGGAGCAATTATCCCCATTAAATCTTTTCTATCGGCTTTATGATTTGTCCAAAGTTGAAGTATTTCATCAACTGCTGTATCAGTCAACTGGTCATCTGAATCCAAACATACAAATAATTCTGTTTTACACAACTGGGCAGCTCTATTGTGAGCAACCATTTTTCCAGCATTCTCCTGAAAGTGGTATTCTATCGAAATACGGTCCTCTTTTATCCAATTATTTACAAGGGTCCGGGTGCTATCTGTTGAGCCATCATCAACTATTATCCATACAAATGAATTGTTGGTTTGGCGAAGCAAACTATTATAAACATCACCCAAACAGTAGGCACGATTATATGAAGGTGTAAATATTGTGAGTGGCATGTTATTTTATAGTAAAGCATTTAACAAGTTCTTTCGTAATTAACCCAAATACTTTTTTATTTCCATGAAGATGAGTAATGCCCCAGCACAGCATCTTTAATTTTCCTAATAGAGATGCATTCCCATCTTTGTAAAATAAATAAGTAATCCGAAAATGGTGAAACCAAAAATCATTAGGATTAGGAAGTAGTTTTTTCGCGTCCCGGTATATCCGTTCCTTTTCACGTATTACATTAAAAATAAATGGGAAAGAAAGATGGTAAGTCAAATTATTCTCATGAAAGCGATAAACAGCAGATATCTCTGATAATATATATGCATCCCCCCACAATAAGGCATTCATATACATAGGAACATCACTGATTTCATACATCTCATCAACATTCCTATCGAGAAAAGCTTGCTTCCTAAAAAGAATTGAAACCGAGGATATCGGCTTATTTTTTGTAACCTGTAGTCCTTGTAGATAATCTATGCCATTTATTCTTCCTTCATTAGACAGTTCTCTATATTCCTTATAGTTCATGTTTTTATCACCATATTCATGGCTAATCTCTGTATTTCCTGCAACAAAAGAAAGCGTTTCATCTTCTTCCAATATAGTTACTGCTTTATTGAAGAATTTGTCATCTATAAGATAGTCATCATCATCTGGCATATATAAATACTTACCTTGGGCCAACTTGATCCCTGCACGACGCTTATTACTCGCCCCCTGATATGCATCGGTCTTAAAATACTTTACCTGAGGGTAAGCAATTTCCACCTCGTCCACCTCGTCGGGTGTCATAACCTCACTAAATATAAGGATTTCAACCGTTACGCCTTTCTGGGCCAAAATATGATCTAAGGCATAGAAAAGGAAATTTTTCCGGCGATAGGCAGGTATAATAACTGTTATATTTGGTTTATTAATGATATTATTCATTATGTATAGAAAAATTGTGTGATAATGATTTTATTTTCTTACCAATAAACACTAAGCAGACAGAAAATATTAAACCAAAGGCAGAGTATAATAACCAAAATGAATTTAACTCGTCAGGGACAGGCCATTTTCTTATTAAAACGAAAGGCATTCCTAATGTATTTATTATTAAGGCACTTAAGATTTTAAATCCAAGAAAATGAAATGTCATTACATGCAAGGTATATTTTCCTAATTTGTCAAACAATCTTCCCATTGTGCTATTTTGTAATAGCTCACTAATAGATATTACCAAAACTATTCCACATATAGAAGATAGTAAATAGGCATAATATGGACCATAATTATTACCTCCGACTGCAGTCTGAATGTAAAAGGCTTGTACTAACAATATTGGAAAACAAACGATAAAAGATATTTTGTAAAAAGTCTCTGTATATACAAACTTTCTATTTCCCCCTAAAAATCCAAGATAATAAAAAGGTAGAACCATCAATTCTCTTTTTATGCTCAAATCTACACCCATTTCATTTGATAAAATTCCTATAAGAAATAATGTTCCAACTGCGAATTTTTCAAAATGATTATATTTAAGTATATTTTTCAACCAAATAATTGCCGAGAAAAGCAGAAAAACTTGTAGAAGACTAATCAAAAACCAATATGCACCTAGAAAATGCTCTCCTTGATATAATCCCCTTAATGAACGCTTTATGTTAACCCACATCTCTCTATTTGTCAGGAAATTATCATTAAATCCTATATCAAAAAAGAAATTATGAAGAAGTATAAATAAAACACTCCATTTAACATATGGAAAATAAAGCCCTCTTATCTTTTTAAAGATATATCCGCATGAATTCTTTGTGATTTTATCCTCTCTAAAAAAATATCCAGATAAGAAATAAAATAATACCATATGAAAACTATAAATAAAATCATGTAAATAGTTTGGACATCCAGAATGACCAACTACCATGAGAGTAATTCCAATCCCTTTAGCAATCGAGATAACCTGATTATGTGAAGATGGATTAGTATTAGTCATTATTACTCTTATTTATTTTACTTTTCACGAGGTAAACTAAATAATTCATGTCTTCAGATTTTGTAAAGATAGATATGGCTATGTAAAACAAACAACCGACTATTATGCCAAGAACTAACTGTAAATAAACGGAGGCATCAGAGAGAATGTAAACTAAAAGATATACGATGCATCCCATTGACAATGAATATAGATAAGAAGGGGCCAGTTCTCTCATCTGTTTCATAAAGCCATATGATAATACTTTTCCTGTATAGTAAGTATTTATTGCTAAACATATATATGAACTAAAAACACTTCCTATGCACATATATATGATACCAAAAGGCACAGATATTATTAATATGGCAATTCCTATGATTTTCTTTATTATTTCTAAACGTAAAAAAAGGTCAGAACGGCCTTTGACCTTCAATAATTGCAAATTAAGAGCATGTAATGGATAAAGCATAAGAGCAAAACATAATATCTGCAAATATATTATACAGGCTTCCCATTTGGAAGTTATCAGAACAATAATAAAGGGATGCGCTACTGCTGCCAATCCTATCATTATTGGAAATACGACATAGGCAGAAACACGCAACATACGTCTGTACACACTCAATAATACTTCTTCATCATCTTGTACTTCGGAGAGAACAGGGTATGAAACAGAACCAATAACATCGGTTATTGTCGTAGATGGTAATTGGGCATAAGAATATGCTTTTGTATAATAACCTAAAGAAACAGATGAGAATTTCTTACCAATCACAAGTGGGTATATATTACTGTACAAGGTGTTTATCAGACTTGAAGCTAGTAACTTTGATCCAAATCCAAACAAATTCTTACAAGAATCCCAAGAAAAACGTATGCCAGGAAACCATCTTTGATAATACCAATAAAAAATAAGATTTAAGCACAATGACATGAATTTTGGAAGTATTAACGACCAAACTCCGAATCCTAAAAATGCCATAACAATTGCAGTAATACCAGTTGCTATAGTAACAACTATCCCCATAAAACTCTTCTGCTTAAACCGCAATTCCGCTATCATCTTCACTCTCTGGATGGAGATAAATGAACCTAGGAATATTAGAAGAGCATTAACATATATAATTTGAGTCAATAATGGTTCATGATAGAATTCTGCTATATATGGAGCAGAGAAACATAATAACGAACAAACAACGAGTGAAATTGCAATATTAATTACAAAAACCGTTGAATAGTCTAGATTTGTTCTTTTATTAAACCTTATCAAGGCTGATGAGAACCCAGAATCAATTAAAATATTAGAAACAGCAAGAAAAACACCAGCCATGGCAATCAAACCATAGTCAGATGGCATCAACAATCTAGCAAGAATAATCCCTTGTATGAGGCCAAATGCCTGTAATGAGAATTTTTCTATGAATCCCCAAATAACACCAGATATAGTTTTTTGCCGAAGATTATTAGACATGACTATGATTTTAATAATTTTAACATGTGCCTTACTAATTTACTTTTTATAGACAAAGATGAAAGGTATAATCTCAAATTCCATAATCGATTTTCAATAAAAAAAGGTGTAAGCGCAAAATCTATATTTTTATCGTAAAGATATGATAGTCTTTTCAATTCCTTGACCATATAAAGCGCATTCGACTTCTGAAAAGATTCTTTGTTATACTTTTTTATAAAGAATTTTTTCATTTCATAACCGCCCTTCAAGAAAGACAGGTTTTTTTCCAATTTTGCCGAATGACTTGCAGACTCTAATCTTTCCCTGTAAACACCCGTTACATCATCCAAAAGTTTAGATTCTGACAAAGACATTATATAAAGCCACAAAGGTGCATCCCCCATTGGCCAGTAATATTTATGAAAGTCTTCTTTATTATAAGATTCCCACAAATTTTTCCTAAAACATGTTGTCAATGTACAGATTCTATTTCGAATAAGATTTTTTTCAAAATCAGTTTCTTCTGCCCAGCCAGGTTTAAATTCACCAGTTCTTTCTATGTATTTTTCATGTCTTGTATGAACTAACCCACATTCTGGGTGTGTCTCTAAATAATCTACTTGTTTTTGTAGTTTATACGGGTCGGTCCAATAGTCATCACCTTCACATATGGCAATATATTTTCCTTTACATTTGCTAGAAACAAGGTTTGTAATATAACCAGGTATGCCTTTAGAATATTGGTTCTCTTTCTCAAATATAGGCTTAATGATATCAGGATATTTTTCTGCATATTCCTGAATAATGGCTGCGGTTTCATCTGTTGAAGCGTCATCATGAACAATGGCTTCAAAGCGAAAGTTCGTCTTTTGCATCACGAATCCATCCAGACATTGGCGAATGTATGGTGCGTGATTGTAGGTCAAGCACTGAATACTGACAACTATTTGATTATCGAGACTTTCCATCTAATTCAATTTGATTATTATCTTTTTATCCTTAAATGACCAGGTAAAGAATAGATTTGTTTTCTGTTTGTTCTAAATGCTACTCGTGATTGATATTCTTTTAGGAGGCCTATCACAAAGTTAAAAGTTTCGTCGATATTGTCAAAGATGTATTCGTTACCAGTAACCATTAATAATGCTTAGAATGACTATCTATTCCAATACAACGCTCTTTTAAAACTTTCTTCTGCCATATCTTTCTACAAATTGTGTATTTGTGCATCTTTCACCACCATATACCTGTCATCACCAACTGGCACGAAGTAATACAGTTGGCGCATGGTCCTGCGGTCGAGGAGATGACCTAATTTAATCGGTTCCATGTCGGTTCCTTTGGTGTGTTTCTGCAACTCCACGTCACCAATGGCCATCGCGGCGGCAAAGAGGTAGTCGCGAAGATGGTAGTCGATGCAGAAGTAGTCGCCTGTAGCAATATACCTGTCAAAATATGTCAACTTGATTTCAGCCGTGAAGCTGTAATCGAAATAGCTCACTCGGTTCGACGAGTCGGAGAAATTGA
>Ga0256407_10012764_pt1 | contig 11362 bp, 8 predicted proteins | sample RumenRJG_04DNA_FD_193489 | JGI IMG/M metagenome (GOLD analysis project Ga0256407, IMG submission 193489) | Bovine rumen microbial communities from Lethbridge, Alberta, Canada - RJG_04 | ecosystem: Host-associated > Mammals > Digestive system > Stomach > Rumen | place: Canada: Alberta | collected... | reverse complement strand
GGTGTGGAGCGGTGAAGCACAGATAGAAGAGCTGGAGCATCGTCTCAAAGTCCTTCTTGACACAGCTGCCCGAGAGTCCCTCGCTGCGGTCGCTGATGGACGGGCTGGCACTGGCCTGAATGCCGGACAAGCGCTTCTGCAACTCGGTGGCCGAGAAGGTACCCCATCCGCCCAGGCTTATCATCGGGGCATTGTCTGCCTGAAGATACTCGTCGTTGGGATAGAGCGATGTGCCGCCCCAGCTGGTGGCCTGCATGGATATCTGATTAGGTGTGTAATCAGTGGACAGGGCGTGAATGCGGATGCCGTTATTCAATGTGAGCAGCGTAGCGCCATACACATCAGGTTTCTGCTTCACGACGTGCCCGCCATCGGAGAGTTCGGGTACCAGCGGGTCGTTGTTCACTTCCTCCGTATATCCTTCAATATCCTCAGCCTCCACATCGGCCAGCGTCTTCAGGATTTCCTCACGCGTGGGATACTGCACGCCTTCCTTTTCCGGCAGGAAGAAGGCCACAGACATTCCAAGTCCACTGTACGGGAAACATACATGGTTAAGCTGTTCCAAAGGAAGCCACGACGCAATTTCCTTCATCATCTTATGTTCCCACCCAATGCCTGGCGCAGGCTCGGCATCGAGGAAATGTCGCACGTATTCCTGGACATAGCTGGTGTTCTGTACCTTGTCGCGACGCTCGTAGGCGGCGTCCAATCGCGAGATGTATTCCTGCTTGAAGCGGTCATACTCGCTCTGCGTGAAACCATGACGCCTCACACGCAGCAACTCGCGATAAAGAGTGGCGAGCCCTTCGAGATATTGTCCGTCCTTCATCACCACCTGGCCCGTAATGGCATCCATCGTCTTCGCTACAAGGTATTCGCCGTAGGAGACCCCGCTCCCCACGAAGGGCGCATTGGGTTTCTGCGTCAGTTCCTCAAGGCGTTCGTTCAGCATACTCTCGAAAGCTTCGCGGACATAGGACACGATGCAATAGGTGAAATCTGCTTTCTTGTTGTCCGAGAGGGTGTCCACCTTCAGCATCAACAGGGCTACAGGCACTGTCTGCTCTTTATCCTTCTCGATGGACACAAGGGGTTCCTCGTTCTTCGGGACGGGGAAGTACTCGCGTTGCGGAGCATTGGCCGCCGGGGCCTGGATGTCGGCAAACATGGTCTTAATCTTCTCTTCCACGGCATCCACGTCCACGTCACCCACAACGATCAGAGCCTGCAGGTCGGGACGATACCAGCGGCGATAGTAGGCACGAAGGTCCTCGTATGGGAAATTCATCACGATATCCATCGTGCCTATGGGCATGCGGTCGGCATATTTACTGCCCTCATACAGAATATGGAAAGCATTCTCCTGCATGCGCATCATGGCCGAGCGGCGCATGCGCCACTCTTCGTTGATAACGCCACGTTCCTTGTCAATTTCCTTGCCGTCGAGCGTCAGGTCGTGGCTCCAGTCGTGCAGGATAAGCAGGCACGAGTCCACCGCACCCTCAATCTGCACGTTCACGTTGTTCACGTTATACACCGTCTCGTCAAACGAAGTATAGGCATTCAGGTTCTCGCCAAACTTTACGCCGATACGCTCCAGGTACTGTTTCAGAGCGTCGCCAGGGAAGTGTGTGGTGCCATTAAAGCACATGTGCTCCAGGAAGTGAGCCAGACCACGCTGGTTCTCCTCCTCCTGCATGGAACCCACCTTCTGGGCAATATAGAAGTCGGCTCTATGTTCCGGCCACTCGTTGTGTCGTATGTAATACGTCAGTCCGTTGGGCAGCGTCCCCTTGCGCACTGCGGGATCGAGGGGCACGGAGGGCAATTGATTCTGAGCCATGGCAAAGACAGCCACGGCCAGAACAGTCAGTGATAGAAAGAATCGTTTCATTGGGAATTTGAATGTTAAAGGTTTAGTATTCTACATAATGGTTGCCCCCGAAGGGAAGCGTCCTATGGAAACATACCGAGACCCCATATAATTCCCGCCGTAGCCAAGCGCAGCAAGAGCAGGAATTATGCGTGACGGAAAGGAGAAGTACAGCAGGCATCATTGCATACGCCAGCGATCGCCAACGAACTGCAAGGGCATCCCCACTTGCTCGCTGACGCTATCGCCATAGAGAATGTCCAGATAGACGTAGGCCGTGGAGTCCTGGATGGTGTCGGAAGTAGCCGTCACACGCAGCAGTCCACGATTGACACTTTGCTGTGCCATGAACTGCGCCATCAGATCCACCATCTGGCTGCGCATGTCGTCGGGCATGGAGTCCGTACCGACTAGTCCATCGACGTATTCTTTGTAACGGCCGTCGAGGAGCATCGTGAAATAACGTTCGGCAGCCTGACGGGCACTGTCGTGCGTGAGGCTGTCGCCTTTCTGGGAACAGGCCGCAAAAAGAGCTACGCCGATACAGAGGGGTATGAACAATTTCTTCATGCTATTTCTGACGAATGAAAATGTTTATCGGACAACCGCTAAAGTTCCAGCGCTCGCGAATCTTATTCTCAAGAAAGCGTCGGTAAGGCTCCTTGACGTACTGCGGCAGATTGGCATAGAAGACAAAACTGGGCACACGCGTCTCGGGAATCTGCATGCAATACTTTATCTTGATATACTTCCCCTTCATCGATGGGGGCGGGAAAGACTCGATGAGCGGCAGCATCTCCTCATTGAGTTTGGCCGTCGAGACACGGCGACGGCGGTTAAGGAACGTATCCTTGGCCGTCTCCAGCACCTTGAAGATGCGCTGCTTGGTGAGTGCCGAGGCAAAGATGATGGGAAAATCCGTAAAGGGAGCCATGCGGTTGCGTATGGCATCCTCCATCGTCTTCATCACCTTGGTGTCCTTGTCCGGCACGAGGTCCCACTTATTCACGACCACGACAAGACTCTTCTGGTTTCGCTGGATGAGCTGGAAGATATTCAAGTCCTGCCCCTCGATGCCACGAGTGGCATCAATCATGAGGATGCAGACGTCGCTGTTCTCAATGCTTCGGATAGAACGCATCACACTATAGAACTCCAAATCCTCGGACACCTTGTTTTTGCGACGTATGCCCGCAGTGTCCACCAAGTAGAAGTCAAAGCCAAACTTATCGTATCGTGTGTAGATGCTGTCGCGTGTGGTACCGGCAATGTCGGTAACGATATGACGTTCCTCGCCGATAAAGGCATTCACGAGGCTGCTCTTGCCCACATTGGGCCGTCCCACGACAGCAAAGCGGGGCACGTCGGGTTCGGCTTCCTGCTCTGCACGCGGTGCAGGAAACTTACTAAGGACATGATCCAGCAAGTCGCCGGTGCCACTGCCTGTAGCAGCCGATATGCAGAAAGGATCACCCAAGCCGAGTCCATAAAACTCGGCAGCCTGGTATGTATCCTGATTGTTGTCTGCCTTATTGACTACGAGGATGACACGGTCGGGCTGCTTTGTACGGCGCAGGATGGAAGCCACCTGCTCATCCAAGTCGGTGATACCCGTCTGGACATCCACGAGGAACAGGATGACATCAGCCTCGTCAGTGGCCAGCTGCACCTGCTTACGTATTTCCTCCTCAAAGATGTCGTCCGAATTGACCACCCACCCTCCGGTGTCGATGACAGAGAATTCCTGTCCTGTCCATTCACACTTGCCATATTGGCGGTCACGTGTGGTGCCTGCTTCTTCACTCACAATGGCATGGCGCGTCTGCGTCAGACGGTTGAAGAGAGTGCTCTTGCCCACATTGGGCCTGCCTACAATTGCTACGATGTTTGACATATTCAGTCTAAGCTATATCCGTATGCCTTCATGGCCGCCTCGCTGCTGCGCCAGTTCTTGTCCACCTTGACGAAGGTTTCCAGATAGATGCTCTTGCCGAAGAAGTGCTCCAGACTCTTGCGGGCCTCGGTGCTCACCTTCTTGAGTGCCACACCCTGATGCCCGATAATGATGCCCTTCTGGCTCTCGCGCTCGACGTAAATAACGGCGTTGATATGAATATTTTTATCTGTCTCCTTGAATTGCTCGACCACGACTTCTACACTGTACGGAATCTCCTTGTCATAGTAGAGGAGTATCTTCTCGCGGATGATTTCCGTGACAAAGAAGCGTGCCGGCTTGTCGGTCCACTGATCCTTGTCAAAATAGGCCGGGCTCTCGGGCAGAAGGGCTTCAATGCGCCGAAGTACCACGTCCACATTGAAGCGGTGAAGGGCACTGATAGGGATTATTTCAGCCTGCGGCAGCACTGCATGCCACTCCTCCACTTTCTTCGTCAGCTCAACCTGGTTGCTTAGGTCAATCTTGTTTATCAGCACCAGCACCGGCACCTTCAGACGTTCCACCTTCTCGAGGAAGTCCGTGTTCTTATCTGCCTTCTCCACCATATCGGTGACGTAGAGCAGCACATCGGCATCCTGCAAGGCACTCTCGCTGAACTGGAGCATCTGCTCCTGCAGCTTATAGTTGGGCTTCAGGACGCCCGGTGTATCGCTGAAACAAATCTGCATCTCGGGCGTATTGAGGATGCCCATGATGCGGTGGCGTGTGGTCTGCGCCTTGAAGGTGGCAATGGAAATGCGCTCGCCCACAAGGAGATTCATGAGCGTGGATTTGCCGACATTCGGATTGCCGACGATATTTACAAAGCCCGCCTTATGCATGTTGCTTGCGTTTCGCATACCACTCCTCACGAGAGATGGCGCCTTCCTTATAGAACTCAGCCGGACTCTTTGCAGCCTCGGCAGCACCGTCATAGCCCCAGATCATGTAGCTGGCGCCCCATGTGAAGCCTGCGCCGAAGGCAGTGAAGATGAGTTTGTCGCCTCGCTTCAGCTGGGGTTCGAATTCCCAGAGACAGAGGGGCAACGTTCCGCCCGATGTGTTGGCCATGTGGTCGATGTTAATCATTACGCGGCTCTCGTCCACTCCCAGACGACGCGCCACTGCGCTCTCAATGCGCACATTAGCCTGATGAGGTATCACCCAGGCAATGTCTTCGTGGGTCAGTCCGTTGCGTGTGGCAATCTGCTGCACGGCGTCGGACATCTTGGTGACTGCATGCTTGAACACGGTGCGTCCCTCTTGATAGACATAATGCTCGCACGCGTCCACCGTCTCATGAGTAGGCATACAGGCCGACCCTCCGGCTGCCATGTGCAGATGCTCATACCCCTGTCCGTCCACACGGAAATAAGAGTCCATCAGCCCGACATCTTCGGTCGTGGCCTCCATCATCACGCAGGCAGCACCGTCGCCGAAGATCGGGCATGTATTGCGATCCTGATAGTTGGTCATGCTGGACATGTGATCGCCACCACACACGATGATGCGCTTATAACGACCACTGCGAAGGAAACCAGCGCCGGTCTCCATTGCATACAGGAAGCCTGCACAGGCAGCCTCCATATCGAAGCCAAAAGCATTCTTCAGGCCAAGACGACCGATGATTAACGATGCAGTAGAGGGGAAATGATAGTCTGGTGTCGTAGTGGCACAGATTACAGCCTCGACAGAGTCGGGATTGACTTGGGTCTTCTGGAGCAGTTGACTGACGGCACGCGTCATCAGATACGAGGTGCCTGTGCCCTGCTCGGGCTTCAAGATGTGACGTGTCTTCACGCCGATACGTTCCATTATCCACTCGTCACTGGTGTCCACGATGTGCGACAGTTCCTCGTTATCAAGGATATAGTCAGGCACATATCCGCCCACACCAGTGATTACGGCATTGAATCTTTCCATGTTCTATATTTAAACACAAAGCCGCAGAGGACCGACGGCCCCTTGCGGCTAATATCATATCCGTTAATTGCTTATGCCTCCTTTTCGATTGCAAGCTTCCCACGATAGTAGCCGCAAGCGGGACATACCGTATGGTAGATGTGAAACTCGCCACAGTTAGGGCATACAGCCAGTGCAGGTGCCTTAGCCTTGTCATGCGTTCTTCTCTTGAGTGTCCTGGTATGGGACTGTCTTCTTTTAGGATGTGCCATTTTCTTACTTTTTTTATTTGTTATTCATTAGTTTCTTCAGTTCGTCCCAGCGACTGTCAACGGATGGGCTTTCGACATTATCGCCGTCCCAATCGTCGTCATCAGGCAACGGGGCGTTGCACTCGTCGTGCGGATGTACATGACGTATAGGTATCTCCAGAGCGATAAGCTCATAGAGGTTCCATGCGACATTGAGCGTCGGATCCGTCTGAGGGACGGTTATCACATCGCCGTCATCCATAAATTCATCGCCCAGCCTAACACGAAGTGAGCGGCGGGCGGCAATGGGCTGGTCCATCAACTCGAGACAACGGTCGCAGGGTATCTGTACCGTTCCCTCGAACTGGAAATCCAATGCAAAGGCTCCCGACGTCTCTTTCACCCGTAACGTGACATCCAGCGAACCCTGCCGAATCTCAGTCCCACCGACAGCGGAGAAGAAGTCGTCGTCGACATGCCACTGATATGACACATTACCGTCGGTCACGTCGTGCAGAGAGACTATATAGCTGTCAAGTGTTCCCATCGGGGTGCAAAATTACAAAAAAAAGAAATACGCGCGGCATAATTCGGGGAGAAAAATTCATTTTTAGTGTTTTCGGAGCTCGATTCGGAACGTTGTACCCCGTCCCAACTCGGAATTTTTCACATAAATGCGTCCATTGTGATACTCCTCGACGATGCGCTTAGCCAGCGACAACCCCAGTCCCCATCCTCGTGTCTTTGTAGTAAATCCCGGCATGAAGACGGTGCTGAAATGGTTCTTGGGGATGCCTTTGCCCGTATCCGAGACCTCGATGGCGAAGCATGAGGCCTCCTCTGCGGCGCGGATGGTGATACTACCACGCCCGTCCATCGCGTCAATAGCATTCTTGCACAGGTTTTCGATTACCCATTCGAAGAGTGGTGCGCACATTTGGACCACGAGGGGATGCGGGGGTACGATGCTACGCATATCGATATGATTGCTTGTACGGCGGTTGATATATTGGACCACCTGAGCCACCACCTCGTTCAGGTTCTCAGGCTTCAGCTCGGGTTGGGAGCCAATCTTGCTGAACCTCTCGGCAATGCGCTGCAGACGCTGCACGTCCTTACCCATCTCTGGGAGCAGCGGATCGTCGGGGTACGTCTCGCGCAACATCTCTTGCCAGGCCATCAAGCTACTGATGGGGGTGCCCAGTTGATGGGCAGTCTCCTTGCTCAGTCCCACCCACACCTTGTTCTGCTCTGCTTTCTTGCTTGAGAGCAGGGCAAAGATGGCCACCACCACAAAGATAAGCACTACGCCCAGCTGAACATAAGGCCACCAGGCCAAGCGCCGCAACAGGAGGCTGTCATCGTAACATATCTCCATATAGTCCGAGGCAGAGAGGTAGATACGGATGCTGCGGTTGCCGTTGAGCATTGAAGTGGCACGTGCTTCCAGCTGAGCCAGCGAGTCGGCCCCATTGGCAGCATGAAGCTGGATGTTGCGGTAGTCCTGCACCTGTCGCATGCTGTCCACCACGATGACGGGAATGGTATTGTTGCTGTTCAGCACCTCAAGCACCAGGGATAGGTCGGTATTCTCGTCGGCACTGTTGAGCGAACGCAACGCCTGCGCCCAGATTTCCATCTTACGCTGTTCCTCACGTTTGAGGTCGCGCACCAGGAAATTGGACACCACAAGCGAGGCCACGCTGAGCACTACAGCCGTCACCACGAGCAGGATCTTCACCTGCCTGATTCGGTTAATCCATTGCATACCACTATAAAAACGCGACAAGCACACGTTTTATTGCACGAAACTTCTCTTTTTCTTTTGCACTCTGCTCACTTATTCGTACCTTTGCAGCATGAAACGCCTGCATATATACCTTATTATATATATAGCGGCACTGGGATTCGCCAGCTGCCGCCATCATCACGACGAAGTGGAGCCGCGCCAGGCCGTGCGCACCGTAATCATCTACATGATGGCAGAGAACTCCATGAGCCGATACTTGCAGACAGACATCGACGAAATGGTGAGCGCAAAGGCCAAAGTGCCCGACAGCGTAAACTACATCATCTACAAGGACGATACCAGCCAGCCATGCATCATGCAACTGACCGCACGCGACGGCCTGCACACATTATACACCTACCCCGAAGACCATCTGAGCACAGACTCCACCGAGATGCTACAGAACCTGCGCCGCATCATCAGCGAATTCCCGGCAAAGCACTACTCGATCGACTTCTGGTCCCACGCCAGCGGATGGATTCCGCGACGCAAGACCCTGGGCATCGACAATGGGCAGAACACAACCTCGAACATTGGCTTCGCCATGAACATCACCGAGTTGCGATGGACGCTGGAGCAACTGCCTCACATAGAGAGTATCTTCTTTGATGCTTGTGCCATGCAGAACATTGAGACAGCCTACGAACTGCGACACGTGACGGACTGGATCGTGAGCTCGCCGGCCGAGATTCCCGGACCCGGCGCACCGTATAGCACGATTCTGCCCTACCTCTGCGCCGGCGACCCCGTGGGCTTGGCACGGGCCTATCATGCCTATTATCCCAACAATCATGACTGGCCTTACGGCGGCGTGTTGATCTCGGCCATCCGCACCGACGGCCTCGACCAACTGGCACGCGCCACACGGCGCGTGGTGCCCTCGCTATTCGGGAATCGCACCGAAGTATCAACCGACGGTTTCCAGTGGTACATATCGGAATACGCGTCGTTCACCTATTGCTACGACATGATGACCACCTTCTACCGCCTTCTCCCGGAGGACGAGTTTGCCCAGTGGCGCACAGCCTTTGACGAAGCCGTCCCCTGCCGGCTGACCACCACCCGATGGCATGCCAACTGGTGCAGCGACACCGCAGTGCGAGACACCGCCCACTGCGGAGCCATCTCCATGTTCGTCCCCAACAGCAAGGATGACAAGGCGGGCTGGGCCCAAGCGCTCCACCAGATGCAGTGGTACAAAGCTGCCGGGTGGGACGAGACTGGATGGTAGGCCCACTATTCACACAAGCCACCGCCCCATCCATCATCTGCGTCTATCCCTAATCCGACATAGAGGTCCTCGGCAGACAATGCAAAAAACTTCGGTTTATATTTTGCCTGGCCCACGATTATTCGTATATTTGCAACCGAAAGACAAACAATTATGGCAAGGGAACGTACTTATATCAGTTTCGACTGGGCACTGAAGCGCCTGTTACGCGACAAGGCAAACTTCGGTGTGCTGGAGGGTTTCTTATCGACATTGCTGAATACAGACATCAAGATTCATCGCCTGTTAGAGAGCGAGGGGAACAAGGACCGCGACGAAGCCAAGACGAACCGCGTGGACATCCTGGCCGAAAACACGGGCGGCGAATTACTGCTCATCGAGGTACAGGGCGAATCAGAATATGCCTACTTCCAGCGCATACTCTTCGGCGCGTCCAAGTTGGTCACGGAGTACATTGACAGCGGCACCAACTATGACAATGTGAAGAAGGTCTATTCTATTAACATCGTCTATTTCGATCTCGGACAAGGGAAGGACTTCGTGTATCACGGCAAGACAGAGTTTCGCGGCATCCATAATGGCGACGTGCTGCGCCTGTCTTCGTTCCAGTGTCAGAAGTTTGGCGTCAGCGAGGTCTATCAGCTGTACCCCGAATACTATATTCTCAAGGTGAACGACTTCAACCGTTGGTCGAAGGTTCCCCTGGAGCAATGGATATACTTTCTCTCCACCAGCGAGATACCCGAGGATGCCGATGCTCCAGGCTTGCAGGAGGCCCGGCAGAAACTGCAGCTCTCCCAGATGAGCCGCGAGGAACAGGCCGCCTATCACCGCTATCTGGACGATCGTGTCATCCTGGCCGACCAGATATACACCGCTCGCGGTGAAGGTAAACTTGAAGGACGGGCAGAAGGACGAGCTGAAGGACGAGCTGAAGGACGAGCTGAAGGACGAGCTGAAGAAAGGCTGGCTAATGCGCGTAGCCTGAAAGCCAACGGCGTAGCGACTGACATCATCCGCAAGAGCCTGTCGCTGACCGACGAGGAAATGGCACTGCTCTGAGCAGATCCGAAAGCATAGGTCCCGGCAACGCCAGGAAGACTTCTACTTCTCTTTTCTCTGCGTGGGAGTGTTCGAGAAGTGCAGTTTCGTATTAGGAAACCGCCCCTTAATCTGCTCCTTCTCCTCGTCAGTGAGTGCCTTGGCGCGGATGGTCATGTCTTCTATCTCAATGTCATTCATCCACTCCGGGAGAAGCACTTCTCCCTTAAAACTGAGATCCAGAATGCGAATATGTTTCAGGTAACGCAAATTGTCGGGCACAGAATCCATTGCTATAAAGTGTAAACCTTCCGAAAGGTCAAGAGTTCTCAGCCGATCGACTATCTGCTCTTGTTCGCTGCCTGCACGCACCATCCAGCCTATCTGCGGTTCAAGTGCTTTCGTCCTGGCATCTTCCTTGATTCCCACAAAGCCTGCCCACAGCTCCATCGACGTTTCGTTCAGCACCTCGCCGGCATTGTTTTCCACTTGATACTTAAAGCCGACATAGACCATTTCGTCGTCCATCGCGCGCGTGTAGCCCACGGTCTCAAAAGGCCGGCCCTCTTCGTCAAGAAAGAATGTGAGGAACCATCCGTCCAGTTGCGTCGGCATCTCGAGGCTGCAAGGCCTTGGCTTATGCAACCGTTTCACACGCTGTTTTTTCACCATATCCTGCCAGAAGGCTTGGTTCGGTTCCCCCTTGGCCGCCATGACAAACTCGTCGAGCAAAGGGATCATGCGTGCCGTCCACTCCCCCATCCCATATTGGTTCAGCGACTTCACCTTGTCAATGAGGCGCGTCCAGTCGTCGGGCGTACCGCGAAGCGTGATGGTGGGGATGCCACAAGCCATTTGGCCGGCCACGAACTTGAAATATTTCTTGACCGACTCCATCAATGTAATCTGCGAGGCAATGCGCTCCACAGGAGTGGTGGTGGAGAAGTCTGCCGTGATGGTCCGAGCAAGGTTCTGTTTCGTGCGCTGGCCTATTTCGCGGGCAAAATCACTCATGAGGCGTTCCCAGTCGGCCTCGGGTGAGAGCAGGTCGGTCTTCGTCACGACCTTCAGTTCCGTCTGCCCTTCGTGATTGACGAGCATAGGGCGCATCTCCTCGGCATGCCGATTCACATAAGCGGCAAAGCCCTGGCTGACAAGAAGCCATACCATGTCGGGCGAGAGCACCAGCGGACGATGATCGGCATAGGCCTGGACGACACAGCGGAAGAACACGTCCGGCCCCGGGAAAAACATGTCACCGGAGGGGAAGCCCGTGGCAATCACATGCTGCACACGGGGCGAGATGCCATGCTCCTGCAGGATTGTCTGTGCGAGG
>Ga0256407_10012762_pt1 | contig 11362 bp, 8 predicted proteins | sample RumenRJG_04DNA_FD_193489 | JGI IMG/M metagenome (GOLD analysis project Ga0256407, IMG submission 193489) | Bovine rumen microbial communities from Lethbridge, Alberta, Canada - RJG_04 | ecosystem: Host-associated > Mammals > Digestive system > Stomach > Rumen | place: Canada: Alberta | collected... | reverse complement strand
AGCATCGGAGCGACAATGGGCACCAGGCCATTAAAGACGTTAATCACAGCAAGCATCTTGAGCAGCTCAGCGCCCTGACTGTGGTCGGCGGCAACCGACCGGGCAATCACGATGCCGCCACCGGCTGCAATGCCCTGCAACACGCGCAAGACGATGAACGATGTCATTGATGGTACAAAAACGCAAGCCAGCGATGCCAGCACAAGCAGTGCCATCGACCACAACAACGGACGGCGCCGTCCCATGCGGTCGCTTAATGGGCCTATGAACAGTTGGCCTATGGCCAAACCCAACATAGATGCAGTCAACCCCAGTTGCACTGTCGACTGCTTGACACCGAAGGCCTCGACCATATCGGGCATGGCGGGTGAGAACATGTTGTTGACAATAGGAGCCAGTGCGGTGAGCATACCCAGCACTGACAACAGATATAGTTTCTTCATGACATCGTGCGTTTGAACGACAGTGGTGACTGCCCTGTGAGTTTGCGAAAGAACTTGCCCAGACTCGACTGGTCTGAGAAATTAAACTCGGCAGCCAATTCCTTCATCGACTTGCTCGAGTAAGTGATTTCACGTTTGACGAGCGTGACCAGTATTGTTGAAATGATTTCCTTGGCCTTGTGTCCCGACTTGAGTTTGCATATCTCGTTCAGATACTTGGGCGTGATGTGCAACTGCTCGGCATAGAAGACGACCTCATGCTCGCGCCGCACGTAATCGTTAATGAGGTTGATAAAGTTGCGAAAATAGGTATCGGCCATTGAATAACCTTGTGTGCGCGAACTTGAAACAGCAGAGGCATACTCCACTTCGCTCTCCCCAAGAATGATGACAATGCTGCGAAAGATGCTGCGTGGTATCTCGTGGTGAAACTTGCCTTCGCCCATCGAGCCATAGATGCGCATGCTCTCGACCAGGTTGAGCAGCAACTTCCAACGCAGAGTGTCGTCAATCTGGCGAACAGGCGTGATGAAGAGTGACTGCAGTAGTTCGGTCTCGACCCCAACGACCGATTCAAACGAGAACTGGTCGCTCATCACAAGTGCAATGGCCTCGAAGTCGCTCGAGACCTCCAGGTGGCGCATCTCAAGGACATGCGTGTAGCAAATGCGTGATCCAGCCTGTGCCCTGACCTGCTCCATGTTCACCTCAAGGAGGGCAGTGCCACGGGTACACAACATCAGTATGGTTACCTTGTTAATGGGTCTTTGTGGCCGTATGTCACTGGCAGTGATAGTCGTACAACAATAACCCTGCCGTTCCAATTGTTGGTCAAAATTCATCGCAATTTCGGTTTTGGACTGCAAAGGTACTATATTTTTGACAAATTCTGGTCTTTTTCTCCAATTATTGTCAACAAGTGCCATGATTACAACCGCGCAACGATGCGCTCAAGTGACAATAACTCAAAATTGCAATAGGGTTAAATCAGTTGAAAAAATGCCAAACGAGTCTTTTTCGGAGAGCATTTTTTTTGATTGTCAATTAAATGTTGTAATTTTGCGGACTGTTTCATTGAAACCTATATACAATTTAACGATATTAAATCATCATGATTTATCCGATTCTTACGCCTGAAGAGGCTGCCGAGTTTGTACAACATGGCATGAATGTGGGTGTGTCGGGCTTCACCGCCCCTGGCTGCCCCAAGGTTGTCCCCCCTGCTATCGCTGCCAAGGCAAGACGCGAGCATGAGGCTGGACGCGAGTTTAAAATCAATCTGTTCACTGGTGCCTCAACCAGTGACTATATTGACGGCGAGTTGGTAAGAGCCGACGCTATTAACTTCCGTGCTCCCTACCAGTCGCTGGGCGAACTGCGCAAGCACATCAACTCGGGTGACTTGCACTACAACGACCGTCACTTGAGCGAGATGAGCCAGGAGTTCCGCTATGGCTACTACGGCAAGATGCACATCGCCATCGTCGAGGTGCAGAGCATTGACGACAATGGTGACATGGTGCTGGGCACCGGTCTGGGCAACACCCCCACTTGGTTGCAGTGTGCCGACAAGGTCATCATCGAGATCAACGACATGATTCCCGAGAGCATCCGTGGCATGCACGGCATCTACATTCCCATGGATCCCCCCGCACGCCGCGAGATTCCCATCTACAAGCCAAGCGACCGTGCCGGCAAGCCTGTGGCACACGTCGATCCCAAGAAGGTCGTCGGTGTCGTCAAGAGTTCGATGCCCCTGGGCGTGACCACTCCGTTCACCCCTGTCGACGAGGTGACTGCCAAGATTGGCGAGTATGTGTGCGAGTTCCTGGTCAGCGAGATGAAAAATGGACGCATGCCCAAGTCGTTCCTGCCCATCCAGAGTGGTGTGGGCAACATCGCCAACGCTGTGCTCAACTCACTGGAGGCCAGCACCGACATCCCCGCCTTTGAGATGTACACCGAGGTCGTGCAAGACAGTGTGCTCAAGTTGCTGGAGAGCGGACGCTGCAAGTTTGCCAGCACCTGCTCGATGACCTTCTCGCGCGACGCGATGACCGAGTTCTTCCAGAAGCCCGAATTGCACGACAAGTTGCTGATGCGCCCCAGCGAGATTTCTAACAACCCCGAGGTGATTCGCCGCATCGGTGTGGTGTCGATGAACACCGCCATCGAGTGTGACCTCTATGGTCACATCAACTCGTCGCACGTCAGCGGCTCGCGTCTGATGAACGGTATCGGCGGATCGGGCGACTTCACCCGCAATGCTTATACCAGCATCTTCCTGTGCCCGTCGATCAAGAAGGATGACTGCATCAGCACCATCGTTCCCATGGTCACCCACTGCGACCACACCGACCACTCGGTAGACATCATCATCACCGACCAGGGTATTGCCGACTTGCGCTTCAAGGATCCCGTACAGCAGGCCGAGGAGATCATCGAGCACGCTGCTCATCCCGTCTATCGCCCATTGCTGCGCGACTACCTCAAGTTGGCTGGTCAGGGACACATTCACCTGAACCCCGACATGGCTCTGGCATTCCACAGCGCACTGGCTCACGAGGGCGACATGCGCAAGGCCAACTTCTCTAAGTGGCTCTAAATCAAATTAAGAGTTTTGAATTAAGAATTAAGAATTTCGTTCGCTGTTGAGAAAAACACCACACAAATGAAAAATCTTAATTCTTAATTCTCAATTCTTAATTAAAAAAGTAGTACCTTTGCACCCCGAAATGCAGAGTGGCCCCTGTAGTTCAATGGATAGAACGGAGGTTTCCTAAACCTGAGATTTGGGTTCGATTCCCAGCGGGGGTACTTTTTAATGACCATTTGCTAGCGGGCGACATAGCCATGTCGCCCCTACATATATATGACAGACAACCACACTGGGCATAGAGTAAGATTTGAGACGCTGGGGTGTAAACTCAACTTCTCGGAGACGGCGACGCTGGGCAAGTTGCTCGGCGAGCGTGGCATCGCTGTAGCCGCTGCCGACGAGACCCCCGACATCTGCGTGGTCAACACTTGCAGTGTGACCGAGCTGGCCGACCGCAAGTGTCGCCAGCACATACGCCGGCTCATCAAGCTCTATCCCGATGCACTGATGGTGGTCACCGGTTGCTATGCCCAACTCAAGAGTCAGGAGATTGCCGAGATTCCTGGGGTGGACATCGTGCTGGGCAGTGAGCAGAAGTTGGACATCGCCGACTATGTCGAGCGGTGGCTCAACGACCGTCAGTCGGCCATCGCGGTGACCCGCACGCCCGACATTCGCCGCTTCAGCCCATCGTGCGAGCGTGGCGACCGCACGCGGTATTGGCTCAAGGTGCAGGACGGGTGCGACTATTATTGCAGTTATTGCACCATCCCCATGGCGCGCGGCCGCAGCCGCAGTGGCACCATCCAGAGCCTGGTGGACCAAGCGCGGCAAGTGGCCGACGAGGGCGGCAAGGAGATTGTCATCACAGGTGTGAACATTGGCGACTTCGGCAAGAACACGGGTGAGAAGTTCTTGAATCTGCTTGAGGCTTTCGACCGCATCGAGGGCATCGAGCGTTACCGCATCTCGTCGATCGAGCCCGATTTGCTCACCGACGACATCATCCAGTTCTGTGCCCAGTCGCGAGCCTTCATGCCGCACTTCCACATTCCGCTGCAGTGCGGCAACGACGAGGTGTTGCGGCTCATGCGTCGCCACTACAATCGCCAGTTGTTTGCCGACAAGGTGTCCCGCTGCCGCCAGTTGATGCCCGACTGTTTCATCGGCGTGGATGTGATGGTAGGCACACGCGGCGAGACCAATGAGTTGTTTGAGGACAGTTACCAGTTCATCGCCAGCCTGGACCTGCAGCATCTGCACGTGTTCCCCTACAGCGAGCGTCCCGGCACCATGGCACTGCGCATACCCGTGATTGTGCCACAGCGTGTCAAGCAAGAGCGTGCCGCACGGATGATAGCCCTGAGCGACCACAAGCAGCGCGCCTTCATCGAGCGCTATTTGGGCACAGTGCGCCCGGTGCTGCTCGAGCAGCCTCATGGCAACGGCCCGATGCACGGGTTCACCGACAACTACATCCGCGTCAATGTCGCCCCTGACGACAGCCTGACCAACCGCATTGTCCCCATCCGTCTGGTCAGCCTCAACGACGACCTCACCGTCGAAGCCACAATTCTTAATTCGTAACTCGTAACTCGTAACTTGTAACTCGTAACTCGTAACTCGTATCTCGTATCTCGTAACTCGTAACTTGTAACTCGTAACTCGTAACTGAATTGAAAAAAGTCGCCGTCATCATCCTCAACTGGAACGGAGCCAAGCTCCTGCGCCGGTATGTGCCCAGCGTCGTGCACAACACGCCCGATGCGCTGGCCGATGTCGTCGTGGCCGACAACGGGTCGACCGACAACAGTCTGGACGTGTTGCGCAATGAGTTCCCGACCGTGCAGGTCATTAAGTTAGACCAGAACTATGGCTTTGCCGAGGGGTACAACCGTGCTATCGCCCAGTGCGCCGACTATGAGTACACCGTGCTGCTCAACAGCGACGTGCGCACACCCGAACATTGGCTCGATCCGGTGATCGACTATCTGGATGCTCACCCCGACGTGGGTGCAGCCCAGCCCAAGTTGCTGCACGACCGTGAGGATGGCAGGGAGATGTTTGAGTATGCCGGGGCTGCAGGTGGTTACCTCGACTGCCACGGCTATCCCTACTGCCGCGGTCGCATCTTCGAGGCCATTGAGGACGATCACGGGCAGTATGACGACATCACACCCAGCATCCTGTGGGCCAGTGGCGCATGCCTGGTGGTGCGCACCGCGCTCTATCTGCAAGCCGGCGGGCTTGACAAGGACTTCTTTGCACACATGGAGGAGATCGACCTGTGCTGGCGCATCCACTTGCTGGGCAGCGACATCCGCATGGTGCCGCAAGCGCGCGTCTACCACCTGGGCGGGGCAAGTCTGCCGCAAGGCAATCCCCGCAAGACCTATCTCAACTTCCGCAACAACCTGTTGTTGTTGCACAAGAACTTGCCGGCTGGCGAGGGACGGCGGTTGTTGTTCATTCGACGGCTCTACGACACGCTGGCCTTTGGCATGGCATTGGCCAAGATGCACTGGGGCGATGCCAAGGCGATCCTCAAGGCGCACCGCGACTACCGTCGCATGCGGGCTGGCTACACCGAGCACCCCACCCGCAACCTGCTGCGCGAGATGCCCGAGTGCCACTGCAACATCGTCATCGACCACTACCTGCGCGGCCGCAAGGTGTTCTAACACAAAACATTATCGACTACTCGATTGCTCGATTATTCGATTACTCGAACACTCGAGCATTCGACTGAAAAAACAAAAAACAACCACCTGAAAGCCAGATGGTTGTTTTTTGGTTGTCCTACCCGGACTCGAACCAGGAAATGCGGCACCAAAAACCGTTGTGTTACCATTACACTATAGGACAATCCTATGTCAATCTGTGGCGTGTGCCACACAATTGCGCTGCAAAGGTACTGCTTTTTTCGGAAATGACCAACAAACTTGCAAAAAAAATGCGAAATATTTTGTTTTGACACAAAAATGCCTTACCTTTGTGCCTATCTTTAACATGTGTACACAATGAGCGACAAGATTCAATACTGGATTAATCAAGACGGAGAGCAGACAGGTCCGCTCACCCTCGAACAACTGGAGCAGATGACCTTGAGTGAGAAGACCTATGTGTGGAGTGCAGGCTTCGACGACTGGATGCCGTTGCACCAAGTGCCCGAGTTGGCGCACTTGCAGCCGGCAACCGCCGAGCATCCCGAGCCAACGATGGGTCAACCCATCGAGGAGCCTGTGATGGGTACGCCCGTTGAGCAGCCTGTCATGGGCAACCCCGTGCAGCAGCCTGTGGTCATGGGCCGTCCGGTTCAGCAGCCAGCCATGGGGCAACCCGTTCAGTCGGCCAATGCTCCCCAGCAGCCTTACCCACCGTGTCCACCCACCAACATGGTGTGGGCCATCATCAGCACCATCCTGTGCTGCATCCCGCTGGGCATCGTCGCTATCGTCTATGCCAACAAGGTATCGAAGAAATACTACGAGGGCGACATCGCTGCAGCCGAGCACTACAGCGAGGTGAGTGCCTGGTGGTGCATCGGCACCATCGTGGCTGGACTCGCCCTGCAGCCGCTCGTCTCGCTCATCCAGATGTCGCTGATGGGTGCCTGACCCATCCACAGCAACCACAACAAAAATCGCTCACCGTGCTGTGAGCGATTTTTTATTATACCCCCAAAAACTCGCGCAAGATGCAAAAATGATGCAAAATTTCCTTGCCAATTATAAGATGCTGATTTACTGTAAAATGCAGTGTCTGATTATATAAAACAGCACATGGACAAGGAGAGCGAAAGGGTGAGTTTTGTGCCGTTGTGTAAAGCGGCACATTTCCTGTGCCGAAAAATTTGGTCGCCCCATCATGCGGCAGTAATTTTGCACTCGAAAACGTTTTCAATCACTCATTTTTTCACCTTTAAAAAACAACATTATGAAAGATCAGCAACGAATCCGATGTATGATGATGACCCTGGTCATCATCATGGCAGGCATCTTTGCCAGCGGACAAATCATCATCCAGAACAACCCGATTGGCTCTGATGCCAACAATGCCAGCAAGGTGTTTCACATGCAACCCAATATTGACCTAAACCAATATGATGTCTTCCAAACACCAAACTCAAAGACCTATGTACCCAAACAGAAAAGACTAGCCCATGAAGAGCAGCAGATGGTCAATGTTACATGCAAGCTCGTGTATGATGAAAATGTGTACCTATCCGGTTATTCTGCACAAATCTATAACGAAAACGATTCATATTATCTTAACCTTGATTGGGAAACAGGCCAATTGAAGGGTCGTGTACCAATAGGGACATATGACATTTTCTATACGTTTAGTGCAATTGAACCTGAGAAATATGGTTCAACTCATGTGATTATTAAAGAGCAAATTGATATAGTCAATGATACCTTAATAGAGTTACGTCAAGATGAAATAACAAACAAAATAGAATGTATAGCTCGTAACCAGTATGGGGAACAACTAACACACAGATTAGGTAACTATGACGAGAATGGCCAGTTTATCGTGACTGAAGAAGGCAACATTATGTTCACTGACAGAGCAGTAATGATTTATGCAAATGGATGTGGCCCAGTGGCTTCTATCGGTAGCTCTTTTGGGGATGCAACCTACAACCAAACAGAGAGTTGTCTTGACTTAAGAATCAATGATGTCAGTGATAGGTATAAGATTATTATCTCAAAAACTAGTTATGATTTCATGAGCAATACATGGTACGTGAACAAATACTATCCAGAGAATGTTCATGTTGGAACAATAGAGTGTAATCCTGAAAACTATAAGTTTACTCAAGAAGTCTACAAACCATCAGTTCTTGGAAACGAAAGCAATTGGAAGGCACAAGGAATCATGGTGGATTATATATTCTATGATTATTTGATGCCTGGTACATTTATGACTGCAATTACAATGTCAAACAATGATGAAATAGAAATGAATGCCTATATAAACAGTCCGTACGAAAATGGCTCCTTCAATATGTTTGCAATACCATATTATGGGGACAGTAGAGATGGGCGCATACCTACATGGACATCAGGTGTACCCATGGCAACGGAAAATAATGAGATTCGTTATTATAATTATGGGTATTTTCTTAATCTTAGCGCAGGTCAATTTATGAATGATGTAGATAATCATCACAACAACAGAATTCACCCTGCTTTCTCATTTGCACAAAGTCAGAAATCACTTGAATGGGGTTCTACAGTTCCAGTAGCATCATTAGCAAATATGACTTATTATGACGATTGGTATGATAGTGATTATTTAGTACTTGGTTGTGATTATTTTGGCCAACTTGGAGAATCGAGGAAGAACGACCTGTTAGCAATTGATATGAACTTGAAATACAATGACGAAGTGATATGTGACAATTATTCCAATCTTCCTGATGCTGTATATGCCATGATTGAACAAGGAATGCCAGCTGGAACGATTGAAGCTACTTTTATTAATGAGAATATTGAGGTCAATGGTTTACTAGGTCGAAACACGATGAATGTCTATTTTGATCAGACGAATGATGATGGTGCCGCCCCTACGATGAGAATGCTGCAGATGCGCAGAAACGATGGTGTGGTGACCAATTGCTTCACTTGGGCAGATGAAGGTGTCATACAATTTTCCTGTGGCGATTTTAATTATCATATGAATACAGAGAGTTGGTATGCTTGGTTCGACTGCGATGATGCTCCTATTGTCGTAGTGCAATATTCTCCTTACCATGACGATAATTGGAAAGAACTAGAGGTTGAGGAAATCCCAGAGTTATTCTTTATGCCTGGCTTCGGCTACTTCTACCGCGGTTCATTGGCTAGCGTGACGGGCGAGGCATATGAGGGCTGGTTTGACCTGAAGATCCGTCTGGAAGATGCCGCTGGCAACTGGCAGGAGCAAGTCATTAGTCCTGCCTTCCGTATCGATGACCTCGCTTATTCCAGCGTCGCAACCATTGGCAGTGACAATGCCCACGAGGTGGCACGCTACAGCATCGACGGAAAGCGTGTTGATGCCAGCCACCGTGGCGTGACCATCATCAAGATGAGCGACGGCACCGCGAGAAAGGTGATCCTGTAAGCCCCCTCATCTAGCCCTGCAAGCCCCCTAAATCCCCCTAAAGGGGGACTTGCAGATTAATTAACACCGCCTGAGAGTTATTTGCGACTGCCAGGCGGTGATTACATGCGTACATATACTAGTCTTCTTTCAGTTTGAGTGTGTAAATTGCTAACTTATTATAAATCTTTTGTTTGTATCTTATTTCAACACATTTTTGAAGTTAAGGAGCACTACCAAGATACACATTTTTGAGCTTTCGACAAAACTCCACTGAAAATTTTTGCGTATATACGCAGAAATTTTTAAGTCGACCTCTAGTTCCTTTTTTGCCTTGGATTTTAGCAATATTTTGTCTTTTTTTGCCTTGGATTTCGACATTATTCGTATCTTTGCCAAAAATGTTTTAGTGCATGAAAACTTATTTTAAAGTTGTTGCGTTGCTTGTTGCCCTGCTTCTGGCTGGGCAGGTGGGACGTGCTGCTGAGGCGGCGCGGATGAAGAACTATGACCAATGGAAAGACTTGCCCAGTAAAACATTGTTCGATATGGGAAATGGCTATATGCAGGTTGACAAAATCGACAGTGCGTTAGTCTGCGCTACCATTTTGTTAAATCGTTATAATGACAAAATGACTATCAAAGAAAAAGGTATCTGCATAGGTGCTATAGTAGGAGCTGGGGATATTTATATGCATAGGTATTATGACTATCAGACCGCTTACCGCTATCTGCTGAAAGCAGAGATGATAGCACAAGAGAATCATTTTGAGCAGCAGCTGGCCAATATATATGTATCGGAAGCCATTCTGCAAGCTGACAGATTAGACCTGGAAAATAATTATTCCTATCAATCAAAAGTGTTAGAGCTGTTTAGAAGAGCATTTTACCAAGCCATCTCAAGCCATCATTCTTCGGCCATTTGTTACTCATTCGGAAATATGGCTTATTACTCAATGAAACATAATCATGTTGGTGATATAATTAATGAAATAAATACTTTTTCCATATTTGAAGTCTCTGACAGTATCAGTCATAGTGGGTATTTTAAAAAAATATGCGAAATTTTGCTGGCATATGAATCGGGAAAGTATGAGGAAGCTTTGGGTAACATATCACAAATAGAAAAACTTTTGCCACAAAACGAAAGTCCTCAAAATATTGCCCGTGACCGCTCAATAACATGTGTGTTCAAGTGTGTCTTGCTATTCTCACTAAACCGTGATGAAGAGGCATTGCAAGAATTAGACAAAGCTGAAAATATCGCTCGTGACAATAATTTACAAGATGCAGTGGTTGAGTATTTGAAGCTTAAGCAAGAATATTACGAGACCCATGGCGACGCAGGGATGGCCAAGGAGTACAAGTTGAAATACTTTGAGGCGAAGGATGAGTTTATCAATCGCAGCAAGTTGTTGAGCGTGGAGCAGCAGAAGTTCCTGATTGAATTGGACGAGATGGGCGAGGAGGTCAAGGACTTGGAGGCACAGAAGCGGGTGCGCGACCTTGTCATAGCAGGCGTTGCCATTCTTGCCTTGATGGTCATCGGTGCCCTGATTTTCTTGTGGCGTAACTACCAGAGCACCAAGCGGCGCAACCTCGTGCTCTACCAAAAGAACCAAGAGTTGCTGGCACTGGAACAAGAGCGAAATATGCCGGCCGAGAAGTACAAAAGCAGTCCGATGGACGAGCAGGCCAAGGACGAACTGCTGCAACGCATCTACGCTGCCATGGAGAGCCACCAAGAAATCTATGACGAGGGATTCACCCTCGACCAACTGGCGCGACTGGTGGGCGACAACCCCAACTATGTGTCGCAGGTCATCAACGAGAAGAAAGGCTGCAACTTCAAGGCCTTTGTCAACGACTACAAGATCAAGGAGGCTTGCCGGCGATTGAGCGACAAGCAGCAGTATGGCGGTCTGACCATCGAGGCTATCGGGCAGAGTGTGGGGTTCAAGTCACGCACACACTTCTACGCAACCTTCAAGCAATTCACGGGCATGACACCTGCCGCCTATCAGCGTGCAGCCCAAGAAAAGCCCGACAGCCCTCAATAGAATATGTCGATTCTGCTGCTCAGGCAATAATTCCAAGGGCGTGTCAAAAATCACAAAATGTGGCATCTCAGGTAGGGACGCGGCGTGCCGCGTGATTGGCCACTGTCATCCACTAACTTTGCCGATTACTTGTAAATCAGAATGATACATTGTGTGGTGATCACGCGGCA
>Ga0256407_10012761_pt1 | contig 11363 bp, 11 predicted proteins | sample RumenRJG_04DNA_FD_193489 | JGI IMG/M metagenome (GOLD analysis project Ga0256407, IMG submission 193489) | Bovine rumen microbial communities from Lethbridge, Alberta, Canada - RJG_04 | ecosystem: Host-associated > Mammals > Digestive system > Stomach > Rumen | place: Canada: Alberta... | reverse complement strand
AGCGTTTTTATTACCTTGTATTTTAAGCACTTAAAGGTACTAATTTTTGTCGACATGACAAAGAAAAACGCTTCTTTTTTTTGTGCCTCTATGAATTATTTAGGTTAGAGTAAAATTTTGTAGATTATGATACCCAAATTAATACATTATAGTTGGTTCAGTGGTGAACCTTATCCAAAATTTCTGCAGGAATGTATGGACACTTGGAAGAAGGTTCTTCCTGACTATGAGTTTATGCTATGGGATGCAGAAAAACTTGCTGCATGCAACAATACATTTGCAAACGAAGCTGTATCCGTAAAGAAATGGGCATTTGCAGCAGACTTTGTACGCCTCTATGCCGTCTATAATTATGGCGGAATCTGGCTAGATACGGATGTGGAGATGTTCAAATCGTTTAATCCGTTTCTGAATGATGGAATGTTTATAGGCCGGGAATACTATAAGCAACATCAGGATGGGAAGGCTATAGCAGATCTGACGAGCCATTGTTTTGGAGCCGAGAAAGAGCATCCGTTTATTGGCGAGTGCCTAGAATATTATGAAAAACGGCACTTCATTCGTTCAACTAACGAACATCTACCACAGTCGCTACGCTACGACATGACAATCATTCCCCTTTTACAGGTTAATCTTGCCGAACACTACGGCTTTGATTGGGACTTTGAACGGAATGAGCTACAAATATTAGAGAATGGAATTCATATTTATCCCTATCAGTATTTCGACCAGCCTGGCTATACAAGTATGAAAGATGTGGTGTGCATACATCGAGTAGCCCAGTCATGGAATCCGAAGGCAAAAGGATTGACTACACGCGAGATAACAAACGTGAAGCAAAAAACTATAAAATACTATAAATACAAGTTTAAAGAAAACCTACTTACGTGGATAAATAAAATATAAGAAGTGGACGTATCAATAATTGTTCCTGTTTATAATGTTGCCCCATATATTAAAAAATGTTTGGGCAGTATTATGTGTCAATCGTTTGATGGTAGTATGGAATGCCTGCTTATTGACGATTGTGGTACTGATGCCAGTATTGCGATAGCGGAAAAGCTAATAAATGATTACAAGGGTAATATCCATTTTGATATACTGCACCATAAACATAATCGTGGATTATCGGCTTCAAGGAACACTGGGATAGAGAATGCAAAAGGAGACTATATCTATTTCTTAGATAGCGATGACTATATAACCGAAGATTGTATAAGACTACTAATGAAGAAAGCGCGACTGGATTCATCGATAGAATTAGTACAAGCTTGTTTTGCGGATATAGCTTACGATGGAAAAGAGAACGTAAATATTACATCTAATGAAATAATACGGCTTAAAAGCAACAACGATATAAGAAATGCCTATTTCAATACTTCACTGTTTCATCTACAAGCATGGAATAAACTAATAAAACGCTCCTTTATTGTTGATAATAATATTCTATTTAAAGAGGGTATAATATACGAGGATTATCTATGGGGATTCTATATGATGAAACACATGTCGGACATTATTCTAATACCAGATGTGACATATAAAAAGAATAGTAGTAGAGTTGATTCTATTACAGCAGGAAGCAAAACATCTAAAAAAGCCAAGCATACGTGGATTATTTATAAGGATATCATATCAAATCTATCTCCCGGACATGAACGAAAAGAGTATAACTTCTTTGCAAGAAGATTTACATTAGAATATACTAAATATGTTCCATATAACACCGAATTCAAGGTTCTGATGGACATGTACAAGAAAATGGGAAAGGAATATGGTACAATTGCTACCGTATTGAAACTGTATGGAGCTCAGATACTGGGGGAATTTCAAAAAGGGGAAAAGATAGTTTATTGGTACAAGAAGCAGAAATTGAAAGTTGATATTTTTTTGCATAGAGCAAAAATTAGATAGGATAATTGTCAATAAAAGTTCTTTTATAGAATACTCCGTTATAGAATCAAATTTCTAAACGTTTCTGGTAGCTTGAGAAAAAGCGTAAAACAAAAGGCAAATTTATTGAATAAAAATGTCAAATATTAAGCTTATTGATAAAATAAAAATACAGCTTTCAACATTATTGATGTTGCGAAAGCGACTTCATTTGAATGGCTTCTTTAATGGGATAAAACTATTTTTCTATAATTCACTATTAATATGGGTAGATAATGACAGAAAACGCAAACAATTGTATATCAGGAAACATAATTTAGACCAGTCGTTCGTTATTCAATTGGCCAAACAGATAGATATCATATATGATTCTGAAAAGCGAATCAAATGCGAGAACTATAAGATTTTTGTTTTATGGTGGCAAGGGGAAGCAGGAATGCCACCAATTATCCGTGCAACCATCTCTAGTATTAGAGAAGCAACAGAAAAAGAGGTGGTCTTGATTACGCGGGATAACGTTAAACAATACATTGACATTCCTGAATTCATTTTGAAAAAATTTGATTCAAAGAAAATCGGACCTGCTCATTTCTCTGATTATACAAGAGTGGCATTGTTGGAGAAATATGGAGGATTATGGATTGACAGTACAGTTCTTTGCACATCTAATATTCCAGAATGGATTTATGATAAAGAGTTTTTTACTATTAGAGCAAAAGAATACTACACAGATATTCTTGACGAAAAGTATGTAGCAAAAGGGCGTTGGAGCACTCAAGTCCTTGGAACAAATATGAAAGGATTCCCTTTCTTTTCCGTAATTAGATGCCTTATGGAACTTTATTGGGAAAAATACAATTATATGATTGATTATCTTCTTTTCGATGATTTTATATTGTATGCTTACAATACCTATCCATCAATTAAACAGTATTTTGATAATGTTCCTGTGTCTAACATAGATATGCATGCTTTATTTCCTATGATGAACAATTCCTTCGACAAACAGAAATGGGAACTTCTGACATACAAAACATATATGTTTAAACTTACTTATAAAGGACAATATATGGAAACAAATAATGGTAATGAAACTTATTATAAACATATCATAAGTCAATTTAGTTAAAACATAATCTTAAAAAAATTAGTTTGCATTAAATATATTTCCCCTAAAATGAACATTCTCTATATTCTTAAACACGATCCATGGGGCATTGGTGGCGGATGCTATGCCAGCAGATGCTACTTTGAGTTGTTTACACAGATATTTGAGAACTCAAATTTCTATATACTATACTGTTTTGAGTTTTCCGCCAATATTTTACCTCATATTTCAAAAGATTATGATATTGAGAGTATTCCACCGATGTCCTTGACAACTAAATTGTTGTCACCACTCACAAAAGTAATGGACAGATTTCATCAAAGAGCAATAGAACTGCTAAAAAGTAAGCACTTTGACTGGTGTATTTTCGACCATAATAGTATGGCAGGTTCATTAGTTGGTACTTGTAAGAAAATGAAGGTGAAAACAATTGTTCTTAACCATAATTGCGAGTTTGATTATTATCGTGATAGTCATCCACAATGGTATAAGACAATAGCGACATTACCAGTAGTAAGATGGAATGAAAAACGTTCCTATAAGGATTGTGATTACAATTTGTTTTTAACGCAAGAAGACTTAAAACACTTTGAAAAGACTTATGGTTTGTCAGCTACAAAAAAAATTGTTAGTGGATGCTTCTTACATAATGATTCAATAAAACCTTATGCGCATACCCCCCAAAATGTACAAAAACGAATTGTTATCAGTGGTACTATCGGAAACGTACAAAATCTGGATGGTATAAACAATTTCCTTGACGAATATTACAATACAATTCCTTCTGATATTGAAATTGTTATTACTGGCAAAAATCCACCAGAAGCATTGAAAGAAAGAGTGAATAATCTGTCTAACGTAACATTGATTGCCAACCCCGTTGATATCAAAGAGGTTGTTCGCAATTGTGATATATTTCTTTGTCCAGCTCGTTTAGGTGGTGGACAGAAACTACGCATTATGGACGGTTTGTTGGAAGGTCTGCCTGTCATTGCTCACCGTGTAAGTACCAGAGGATATTCGAGATTTATGAAAGCTGGATATTTCTGGGAATATCATGATAAAAATAGTTTTATTTATGCCATACAGGAAGCTCGGAAATTTTTAGATGAGAAAAAACAATCTCGACAACAAATACAGCAAATGGCACTCCATGAATTCTCTTTTGGTGAGAAAGTCAAGATGCTAAAAACCACTATTGTTTAGGGGCGTTTACAGTTTCTATAATACAATTTAGTGTTGATTGGTAAGAGTTAAGACTATGAAAGAATACTGGAAAGAGAATAAATATGAACTGATAACGACATTTTTCATCTTTACGAACTTGTTTCCCGCATGGTTTCCACAATGGATGTATTATGTCTCGTTTGTACTCATATTATATAAAATGAGACAGTATATGCCATTGGGTAAAACGCGAAAGACAAATTTATTTACGGCATTTATAGTTTTTTTATGGATAACGACCACTATTGGAAATGCTTTAGATCTTAGACTTGTTATTTTTTCTGTCATTCTGTTTATCGGGATGCCAAGGGACTCGATTGAATGGCATGAGTATAAGAAAAAACTTCTCTTCAATATTTTTATTGGATTCGGTGTTGCAACTATTGCTAATTTCTATGCGAAATTAAATGGTATCAATCTCATTCGAGAGGATGAATACATGAAAGCTATGGGACGTGTGGCGGAATTTTCGGGTTTTGCAAATTTTGCTATGTGGACAAGTTGCGCAGCAGCACTAAGCGCCGTATTCTTCACAAGTATGGCATTCCGCGAAGAAATAGAGAACAAATGTTTACGTTATGGTTGTTATGCCATGATTTTAATATCTCTGTACATAACGATGATTTCAGCTTCACGAGCAGCTTTTTTCTTATCTTTGGCCTGCTCTGCATTGATAATTAAAATGCATTCCAAAGAAATGGGACATCTGGTCCGGAATATTATGATTATAGGTGTTACCATTGTAGGATTTACTCCTTTTTTAATCGATAATTCTAATGCCATGATGCATAAGAGAAATGGATTGGAAATTACGACAAAAAACACATCACGAGATGCACTATGGGCTGAAAGAATTGCAGAATTTGAATCATCCCCCATCATTGGTATTGGCTTTGCTGCACATGGCGTAGGTGCAAATAAAGTTGTAGGTCGCAATGAGTCCGGTGGTAGTTTTATTAGTGTTTTGGCGCAGGCAGGTATCATTGGTATTATATTTATAGCACTAATATGGGCTGCCGCAATTATGATGCCTTCAAGAATTGGTGATGAACCTAATTTGATACTTATTTATGCTGGTTTTGTGTTTTTTTCTATTCACTGTATTATCGAGGGCTACATGTTTCAAGCGGGATGGTATCTATGCTTGATTATCTGGCTTATTATCGGAGTGATGATAGAGCATAAGTTGTATGGTGATATAGAAGAAGAAAACATTTTGGAAGAAGAAGATTTAACATGAAAGAAATGTTGTTGACGATTGTCTTCCCCCATAAAATGCAGAGAAATATCTTTAGGGAAGAACTAATATAATAACAAGCCTATTTCAAATCGATTTAAATTTGCCCTATCACATCTTAAGAAAAATGAACACACTTATATTTTAAAATCAAAGAGGATTTCTAACTATTCCAATGCATAAGCCTTAAGTATAGTGCATTGTTAAACTTTCTGATAGATTTAAGCTGTTAAAGTATCTCTACTGATATACATTTTCAAGATTAGTCAAAATACTATAAGAAATATGATACCCAAAATTATTCATCAGACTGCAAAAACAAAAGCCATTTCTTGGGAAGAAAGACGCTTAGTTGATCGTATGAAACGCAAGTTGCCTGATTGGAAATATATGTTCCACGATGACAACGACAATGAACAACTTGTAAAAAAATACTTCCCTAATTTTTTAGAGAAATATCGTGCTATACCCCGAGGAGTGGCCAAGGCCGATATTTCTAGGTTGATATATATGTATGTATATGGAGGATTCTACTTTGATACAGACTATAAATTGTATCAAGAGATTCCTGAATGGATGCTTGAGAAAAAGCAACTTTTGATGGAAAGCCGAGAAAATCCTTCAGAATATAAACTTGGAAATGCCATCTTAGCATCAGAATCTGGTGGAAGTTTTTACAAGGGGTTCATTGAACACATATTTGAGTCGGACGAGCTAAATCACTTAAAAGAGAATCGCGTGGAACTTGTAACTGGCCCAGAGGCTCTGACAAATTATTACATGCAACACAAAGACCTGTATGAAAAAAGTGTTAGCATCATTCCACGCATGTATTTTCATTCTCCCAGCACATGTCATGGTCTCATAATAAAAAGAGAAAAGGAAAGTATCGGTGCACATCTTTGCTGGGGATCTTGGAGAAGTGGGAATCTTGTAAAACGCATTTTCATTTTTATGCAAAGAAAAATACAGGCATTCTAAAAACAAAATTAAGACCAAAGTATATCATTCGTTCACCATTTGTTTATTATTTCTTGCAAAACTATTCTCTCGATTTGACTTTAGCCTCTGTATAATTATATCAATCAAACGATAGATACATTACACAGTCAAATCATATACAAATTAGTGACAGACAATAAACCGTGATTCATAACAGAATGAGAGCATGTCTTTCAAACTAAATACGAAGAATTAGAGGGGGAAGAAGAGAATGAATTAATAGAATATGAAGAGAAAGATTAATTACATCTTAATAATTCTTTGCAGTTTCTTAATCGTTATAGAATGCATTCTTCGATTGTGCTTCGGTTTCTGCGATGCACTACTCTACCAATCTAGCGACCGATACGAGTATGTCTTACAGCCTAATCAGAATAGATACAGATTTGGGACAAGGCTTATAACAAACAGTTATTCACAACGGAGTGAAGAACCAGACAGCACTAAAACAATCGTTTTGGGATTAGGCGACAGCATCATCTATGGGGGCGGATGGATGGATCACGATTCTTTGGCGACAACACTGTTCTCTAACGAAACTGGAATGCAAATGCTGAACATTAGCTGCGGTAGTTGGGGACCAGATAACAATGTGGCTTACCTACGTGAAAAAGGCACATTTGGAGCGAAAGCAATGGTATTGGTATGTAGCAGTCATGATGCTTATGATGGGATGTCATTCGTACCAGTTGTGGGAGTATGGCAAAACTATCCTGACAAGCAATACAAGTTGGCAATATGGGAGTTGATAGACCGATATATGATACCTTATATAAAGGTAAAAACGCAGACAAAACACTATGCTGACCCTGATGCAGAAGTAGAAAAAAAAGCTGAGGATAGACAGGTGATACAGAAATCACCATATTTCGTGAAGGGCTTTGATAACTTGAAGCATATAGCAGATTCTCTTCAGATTCCTTTTTATGTATATCTACATGCTGAGCAGGGAGAAGTGGAAAACTGCAGATATAACGATATGGGGCAGCAGATTATAATGTGGGCAGACTCTGCACATATTCAACTAATAAACGGGATTAAAGAGGGAGAAAGCATAGATATGTATCATGATGCCATACACTTTAATGAATGTGGACAGCGGCATTTAGCGAATGTATTAGAAAAATACATGAAATTATGAGCCACAGAATAGCGATATTACAACCAGAGATACCACACTATAGGACAGAATTCTTCAAATGGCTATCACAACAATGCAATGTGATGGATCTATATGTGTATAATCAATTTGAGAAAACACGAGCACATGGATTCAATATCAATACTAATGGAACAAAGTATCTGAACAATAAGAACATGCATGAGGTGCTGTTCTATAATCCACTGCCTCTTTGTAACAAGAAATATGATACTCTGATCCTGATGCTACATTTTGCCCACATAACCACATGGATATTATTGCTAACCAAGTGGCTACATAGGAAGAAAATCATTCTCTGGGGACAAGGTATTAGTGTAAAAAGATACTTAAGCGAGTCAAAAAAGCCTGATTGGAAACTTAAATGGCAGATTGCATTGGCTGATGGAATCTGGATATACGAAGAGCCAGAAGCGACACAATGGAAGAATATATTTCCCAAGAAACCTATCGTGGCGTTAAACAATACATTGACTGGGGCAGAGGATATGTGTGAATGGAATGTAAGTCAGAACGAGAAGTGTCAGATAAAAAACAAATGGGGCATTGAACAAGACATCGTCTTTATATTCTGTGCACGCTTTGATAATAATTTCAGAAGACCAGACCTGTTGATTAAGACCATAGAGAAACTTGACGAACGGAAGTATGGTTTCATTATTGTTGGAGATGGAAAAAACAAACCCGATTTTTCAAAATATAAGAACGTGCTTTGTGCTGGAGCTGTATATGACAACAAGATTAAGCGGGAACTCTTTGCTGCCGCTGATGTTTACTTTCAACCAGGATGGGTGGGGCTGAGCATTGTAGAAGCAATGGCCTATGGCAAACCAGTACTTACCTTCAAACGCTCGGAAGAAACACTACAATGTGTGGAATACTGTTACATAAAGGATGGCACAAATGGGCTTATATTCAACAACATGGAGGATTGTATTAAGAAAATATCCAATCTGACAACAGAAAAAATTACAGAGATGGGAGCGGAAGCTAGAAAACTGGTAAAGGAAAGGCTGACGCCAAAGCAGATGGCAGAACGAGCATTGTCAATTCTATAGCTAATGAAAGTACTACATTACATACCCTCAATGGCTCAAGATCAAGGTGGGGTTGCAGCATATCTTAGCATATTAAGTGAAGAACTGGGTAAGAGATGCGAACTGGTGATTGCCACTTGTGTACAGAACGGGAATCTGCCAATGAGAAACTGTAAGGTTGCAGATCTTACTGGATTTACATTCACCGATGCCGGACTTAAACCATCGTGGAATGGAATACATAGATTCCTTAAACTCTGTGACAGCATACTTGATGCAGAACGTCCTGACATTGTTCACATCAACGGTATCTGGACAATAGACAGATGGCTGATGCAGAGACAAGCGATTAAACGTGGCATACCTACCTATGTGATGCCACATGGGATGCTGGAACCTTGGATTCTACGCCGTCACTATTGGACAAAGAAATTTCCTGCCTTGATGTTGTATGAGAAGAAAGCTTTACGATCTGCGAAATGCTTGATTGCCACAGCCGAAAGCGAAAAACAGAACCTTCTTAAACTGAAAATGAACGATGCAGACATTCCTGTTATCGCAAATGGTATAGATGTAAAGGATATTCCATTAAAAGACTCATGGGACATTAGAAAAAAGATATTATATGTATCGCGAATACATATTAAAAAAGGAATAGAAATGCTATTGGATGTGGCAGGCAGTATAAAAGATAGTCTGCATGACTATGAGATAATAATTGCCGGTGAAGGAGATCATGACTACGTGAGTGGATTAAGAGATAAGGCTATAAATGCAGGAGTAAATGTAAAGTTTATAGGAGGTGTATATGGAACGAAAAAATGGAATGTTTTTCAAAATGCAGATTTCTTTGTGTTGCCTACAAACTCTGAAAACTTCGGGTATGTTATAGCTGAAGCTCTTGCCTGTGGTACACCCGTGATTACGACTAAAGGTACTCCGTGGGCTGAGATTAACAACGTATCTGGATATTGGATAGAACGGAATGGAAATGAACTAAGGAAAGCCATGCTCATGATGTTGGGCAAAACGGCTGACGAACTGAAAGAGATGGGAAAAAATGGAAGAAAACTTATAGAGGAGAACTATTCTGCTGCAAAAATGGCAGAACAACTGATGGCTGTATATGAACAATAATAGAGTAGATTTAGGCGGTTTTTCTACTGGCAACTTTGATAAAGGGGCTGGACGTATGAAAATCATGCTGTGGTATTTAGTGAATGCCTTAGTGGTAAGGGCTTCATGGAATCCGCTAATGGGATTGAAGATTGCCTTGCTACGAGCATTCGGGGCTAAAATAGGAAAGGGGCTAATCATCAAGAATGAAGTTAGGATAAAATCACCATGGTATCTAACGATTGGTGATAACTGCTGGCTTGGTGAATGTTGCTGGATAGACAATCTAGAAAAAGTGTCAATAGGCTCAAATGTTTGTATATCGCAAGGTGCTTTGCTCCTTACGGGAAACCATGACTATACTCAACCTACAATGCCTTATAAAAACGCTCCTGTAGTTATAGAGGATGGAGCATGGATCGGGGCAAACAGCACAGTATGCCCGGGAGTTACGGTGCATGAAAATGCAGTTTTAACTGTCGGAAGCATTGCTACAAAAAATTTAGAAAACAACGGCATATACCAAGGTAATCCTGCCGTAATAATAAGAAAAAGAAAATTAATAGACCATGAAAGTATCAATCATAACTTCATGTTATAATCGTGAGAAAACAATCAAACAATCCATGAAAAGCGTGCTTAGTCAGACTTATCCTGACATAGAATACATAGTAGTGGATGGAGGCTCGACAGATGGAAGTCGGGAGATTATCAATAGTTATCGAGATCGTATTGCGAAGGTCATATTCAAAGATGATAACGGAATATATGAAGGCCTTAATAATGGCATAAGGGAAGCTACGGGTGACGTAATTGCCCTGTGCCATAGCGATGATCAATTGTATGATATAAATGTTGTAGAAAAAATTGTAAACGAGTTTGAGAAGCATCCTGATGCAGATATGGTATATGCTGATGGGGTGTTTGTAAATCCAATAGGAAAATACGTAAGGATATGGAGAAGTGAAGATTTTAGACGATGGCGTTTAAAATGTAGCTGGCTACCATTGCATACGACATGCTATATAAGAAAAGAGGTGTATGAACGCTATGGCTTATATGATGAGAGCTACAGAATTGCAGCAGACACCAAATTCCTAATGAACGTGCTTTATAACCAAAGAATCAAAACAACGTTTTTACCAGAGTTTGTTGTTAAGATGCAGATGGGTGGTGCCAGCACTAACATACACAGGACAAAAGAAATGTGGCAGGAGGATATACGTGCATTCAAGGAGTTAGGATTCAGATTCCCTATGTTGATGAAGATTATGAAGATGCTATGGAAACCATCACAGTTTATTCGTGGAATCTATATAGATAAGGTTTAAGTTGATTTTTCTCCCTCCTCCACAAGGGGGAGAGAAAACTCTGCCTCTCCGCGTCTTTGCGTTCGATATCATAGCCTAACGTTTCTCTGGCATAAATAACGAAAAAGCCCCGAAAACTTTCGTTCTCGAGGCTTTTCTTTGAAAGGAGGCGGCTACCTACTCTCCCGCATTGCATTGCAGTACCATCGGCGCAAGCAGGCTTAACTTCTCTGTTCGGAATGGGAAGAGGTGGAACCCTGCCGCAATAACCACC
>Ga0256407_10012759_pt1 | contig 11365 bp, 16 predicted proteins | sample RumenRJG_04DNA_FD_193489 | JGI IMG/M metagenome (GOLD analysis project Ga0256407, IMG submission 193489) | Bovine rumen microbial communities from Lethbridge, Alberta, Canada - RJG_04 | ecosystem: Host-associated > Mammals > Digestive system > Stomach > Rumen | place: Canada: Alberta... | reverse complement strand
ACGCCAACCGTTTTGCCGGTTTTCGGCAGCTCACAGGCCTCTGTCTCAACGTGAATACTGGCAAAATACTTGCCTGTTCGTGTACGAGACACCGTGATACGAGTGATTTTTCCCCTGACTGGCATAGACACGATAGCCTTGACCTTGCCAAGCTTTGGCAGTTTCACGAAACCCTTGCCAACAGATACATTCATCTTGCTGGTAAATGAAGCGCGACAACGATGTTTCGCTTTGAATTTTGGAAAACCTGTTTTCCGGCCGGCTTTGCGACCCTTGAAATAGTTTTTGAAAGCAGCGTCCATATCCAAAACTGAGGATTGCAAAGCCGTAGAGTCGACCTCTTTGAGCCACGGATTGTTGATTTTCATGGCAGGCAGGAGTTTAACACAGTCGTAACCACTGAGACGCGTTCCGTTCGATTGATAGGCAGCGTTTCTGACGGCAAGCGCGGCGTTGTAGACATAGCGGCAACAGCCGAAGGTCTTAGTCATCAGCGCCTGCTGTGCCGATGTCGGATACAAACGTACCTTGTATGCCTTTTGTATCGTTTTTGTTTGGGCCATGATTTCACCGCCTTCCATATACATTATACTTATGGCGGGTGATAATAATTATCGTGGCCCTTAGTTCCGCCTTATATCCCCATGTCTAAAGACAGGGGTTTTACGGCAGCGTTTGATAAGGAACGCATACATGATATTCGTGATGGAACGGAGGTCGAATTGGCGTCTTTTCGAGCTAGAATCAAGGGCGTAGATGTGCTGATCGATCACGGCCTTCAAGAACCCCTGCCTGGGGAAATCTGTGAAGGCATCGGATTCACGGATACGTCGCTTGAGCCGGAAGAGAGGCTGAAGATGGTCAAAATAGGATCGTTTTTCCTCTGTATGTATCCAGTTTTGCGCGGTATCAGCTGTAGGTATCTTGGCCAGCTCAATCTTTTCCTGCCAAGTGCATATCTGTTGAAAGACGAGTTTCCATTCTGAATGATCTCATCAAGGGGCCATGGGCGCATATGCTCATGGCCTTTTGCATTGGATGCCTACATTTTACAGAAGTGAGGGCTTTCTTTGCTGATAGGAAAGGAATGCGTTGCATAGAATTTGACAGTCGGATTTAGGTAGAATCCAATGTGAGGAGGAAAAACAGTATGGGATACATATACGATGGGGAACTTCGATTTGATCATCAGCTGACAGAGGAAGCGAAACAAGTAGTCATTGAGACGCTCAGTCTGGGCAAGCCGTTCACTCCGACCCTGCACGAAGCGGGGATCCATCTTTTGATCTTTGAAGAGCTTGCCGGCGGCCCGTGGGCTGCTGCCATTGAGGCTATGATTGAACGGCTTAAGCCGATGGGCTACGGTGTTTTCGGAAGCGTCCGTTTCTCTGGCGACGGAGAAGGTGTGCTTCATGTTACGCGGGACAGCGGTCTCAGGGTGTTCTCAGGAAAGAGACAGGCGGTGCTTGAAGCGCCCGATGATTGGCTAGTTGAGGAGATGACCGCGCGCGGGTACTCGGTGAAAAAGGCAGAATACAAGAAGGGTGAGCCGACGGGACTCTATCTTCTGAGTTTGCTGGAAAACAGTGACGGGTTGGCCAATGTGTTCCATCGAACCTATCGCATTTTGGCAGACGCGAGAGAAGCGATGCGACTCGGTGTCGAAGCGCATGTCCGTGAGCTTGAACAGCCGCAGCCGGAAGAATACGATGATACGCACTATGTCGATAGTGGTCTTGACTACTATATCATCCAAAGCGGGATCGATCGCTACGAATGGTACATCCAGGAAATCATGCCGGCAGATTGAGAAAAAGGAAAGGATGAGACTATGAGCAAAGAGGAAAAGGCAAAGAGGGCACTCGAACTGTACCATGCGACACCGAACGGCCAGATTGTCGATGCGGATACGATCCTTGCCGACGCTGTTGCGGAAGCGAGCTTTGAGGAGACAGGTCTCGGTGAAGAGGCTATTCAGATCTGGCAAAAAAGCACAGATAGATCCAGCGTTGAGCAGATGTTCTATAACCTGACAGACGTTGAATTTGAGACCTTCCTCGATCGCTGCATCGAGAAGACCACGAGGCCTGAGTAATAACACATCTTGCCTAGGAGGAAAGAAAAATGTATTACGTCATCAACCTGCTGACCAATACCATCGTTGCTACGGCTCGAAATGAGCTTGAGCTGCTCTGTGTCCGTGAGAGCACACGCCCTTGGAGCACGCGTATTTTCCTGCGCTTCGACTATATGCGCTGCGGCTGGTACATGGACTTCTCGGAGCTGAATGTGACAGGTAAGGATATCCATCCCAATGCCGTTTTTCGCTACTTTGGCGGCGTAGATGGAGATCATCCGCTGCAGGTGTCCGGTACGGAGCCGATGCTTCGCAGATATCAGGTTATCGACGATTATAAGCGCCCGATAGACATTCGAACTTGGCGCGCCGAGATCCAGCTTTTGGAGGCAAACGGACCAATCGCCTCTGAGATGGCTGAGCAGAAGCGGCCCAAATTCCGCCAGGAACCCTGCGGGTATGGCAGGAAGCGTCATTGCCATCGTGTTTCATGCCCTGCGATGACAAGGCAGGGCGTCACGGAAGAGCTGGTGGCTGGATTCTTTGACTATCTTCCCGTTATTGACCATTCCAAGGCGAGGAACCGCGGCATTGCCGGTCAGGGGTTCGATCTCTACGACCTCAAGGCAGGCAAAGCAGCAAGGAACGCAGGACGCTCTTGGAAGCATCAGTCGAAGAGCGTTCGTCAGTGGGCAAAGCACAAGCGCGGCGTCAAGCTTGACGGCCTGAGAAAGCCAGACAACTATCATGAGCTCGACCTTGAGGGGCTGTGTAGCCTCTCGGTCAAAGAGGTAGCCTAATGGAGTTTGACTGGCTGGGCGTCACGTTCATCGGTGAAGCCGTTCCGAACTCGGCAGAAGTAGATACCGCGTACCGGAACTTCAGAGAACTACAGCTCACGAGCGCGAAGACTGCCTTAGCAGAGTGACTCGAAGAGCGAGGCTTGAAGCAGGTAATGGGCGTCATCGTCCCCAAAGGACTGATAGAATAGTAAGGAAAGGATAACAAATATGCTGGAATCCCATCAGATTCGAACGCTTGAACGCAGCGAAGTCGAAGCATTGAGCTACGGAGACTTGGTCTATGTGTCCCGAAAAGGGAAAGCCGGCTATGAGCCGGCAATGGTCTCAAAGCTCGCTATTCCCGGCGTTGTGCATCTTGTGATGTGTTGGGATATCGCATCAAAGGACGTCACGCTGCCGTACGCTACCTATGGAACCGAGTATCATTTAGGCGTGCAGAATGGCCTTTTTGTTGCGACACCCGGAGGTACCATTCATGTGTTTGATAAGCGCGATCGTGATTATCCCGGTGTCTGGATAGAAGTCTATAGCGGCGAGTGTTCCAAGCCTTCAACTGTTGCTATGGTGGAGCATATCCCGGGTGGAGAGGGTCTTTGCTCATATACGCCCGCCAACCACGATGCCATGGAAAAAGAGTTCCGAGAAGTGCCAAAGGATCGTATCATCAATCAGAATACCGGCAGACACATCGCCGAAACAGACTACAGGGAGCTGACGGAAGGAACGGCCGCGTTGACAGGCTGTGAATATACAGTGTCTCCGGGCTTCGTAACCCGTGCATGGCAGAAACCAGATAGCGATGATCACAGCCGTACATTCCATGTGGGCGTGTAGGCATCTGCATACAAGGGGCTGGCAAGTGTCAGCCCCTTCCGTGTACAGACAGCAGCCATATCATCATAATAGAAACAAGGGGCATTTCGTAAAATGTCAGTAAAAAGCGATGAGCGGGGGAAAAACATGATAGAAGGGGGAGAAATCAGCATATCGTGATTACTGTAACCAATATAAGAGATACTGAACCGGGAACCTATGATGAGGTTTGGGCAATCGTCCGGAGCCCGAAGAATGCGCCAAAGTGGATGCGTCATGTGCCGGAACTCTCGCCTAGCTGGGAACTTTTTGAGTTTTATCGAAAGAAAAGAGCGGCGCTCCAGTGGACGCAGACTGTGTTTCAGACGGAGTATGTACCGCGGTTCCTCGACGAGCTCAAGAGCCAAGCGGCCAGGGAGCGGCTCAATGAACTGTATTTGAGAAGTGCCAAGGGCGAACATATCGCCGTTGCGTGCTTCTGCACAGACACAGAGAAGTGTCATCGCGCGATAATTGCGAGTCTGCTCGAAGGCGTGGGCTGTAAAGTGGAATTACTTGGCGAGCAGATCCACAATAAGTTTTATCTGCGATATAATAAGACTGAAGAGTGAGGTATGTTGGCGCGATTTTGATGGATATGGCACAACTTGTTTTGCAGGGAATAAGGAGGAAAAATGAAGCCCATTAAACGAAGAACATATTATAATTTTGTTCGGGTCGTAAAGCTGATCATGGCAAAAGGATACGACAGAGAAACGGCAGGTAATCTGGCGCGCAGGCTCTTTGACGACTATGAAGCAAGCCCGCTTGGCTTGACAGTGTTGCAGAGGGTTGATCTTATCCTGACAAAAGAGGAATTTGAAGCACAGCAAGCAGAGTATAGCGATCGTGTAAAGTAAGCAGGAATGATTCGACATGTGATATTTGGACGCAACGCGCTGAGGGAAACACGGCAGTGCGCTTTCACATGCTTTGACGGATACCTTGCTTCGAGGTATAATGCATTTCAATGATTAAAGGAGACTGCGTGGCCTATGAGGAGCGAAATCTACGCAAAGCTGAATAAACAGCATTCCCTGGACGATTTGCGTTGCCTATCAGAGGTGCCGACGGAAAAAGAGCAGGAATCGTGTCTGGAGATGGGCTATGTTTTCGGATTTACGTCAAAAACATGGTCGGAAGAATTCCCGGAGATCGATCCGAAGTACGTCTATTGCAGCAAGTCTGTAATAATGCCCAGCGAGCTTTACTATTTTGACGCTGAGCATTACATCTGCTTTCCCATGAGGATCTACAACGGAGAAACATACCTCTATGGTGAGTATCTCAGGGAAAAACTACCCCTGATCATCGAGAGCTTAGAAGCGGATAGCAGAAACAAGGAGTATTATAAGCTGTTGCTGCCGATCGCCTCGGAGGAAAGCGGCAATCTTGCGATGGGGATACTTCGTCTGATGCTGGAAAATGAGGAACCTTCTCCGGAACTCTATAAAGCGGCAATCAACGTATATACAATCTGCAACTGTGGCGCGCAGAAACTCGGCAAGAAGGCCATCGAGAATCTGATTAGATGCAAGAGCGCTGAACAGAGAGAAAGAACGGCCGCTGCTCTTTCCGGGTTTGGAGAGGAGATCACAATCTACCGCGGTGAGGGAAGCGAATCGACACCCTATAGAGAGTCGCTTTCTTGGACAACAGACCTTGGCAGGGCTCTTTTCTTTGCTGCTTGGCGTGAAAATGATGATGTCCGCGTATATGAGGGCAAAGGGCGAAAGGCTGATGTTATCGAGTACATCACGGATCGTAAGGAATCGGAGATTATCACTCTGCCCCAGAAGGTTCAAAATGTAACCCAATTCCACTGTATAAGCATGGAAACCTATCGCGAGCTGGTTTCGCCGGTTATGTTTAATACAAGGCGCAGATTTCCGCAGGCAACAGTTGCGCAGGAGATCATCGATAAGGTAAGAGAGATCTACCAGACGGTCGATGTTGAAGACCATGCGTTGGAACATAGCATACGCGTTGCCCTTCATTCAAGTTTCCTCTATCGGCTTGATGTGCTGGTACCATTGCGCTCAGCACCGATAGAGCGGTTCCGAAAGGCTCTGCCTGCGTATGAGGCACTGATCCTTGCAGCGGAGTATCATGACGCCGGACGATTGGACAATGAACCGGATGAAATACACGGGCTTGCCGGTTATGAACGATATTTGGCGGACGGGAACCCGGAAAATGAAACTGTGAAGTTTCTTGCGGAGTACCACTGCAAATCCGACGATGCTGCCAGAGATTATTGGGAAAAGCATTTTGCCGGCGAGGACAAAGACTTCATTTGGACAGCTTTTGAGATCATACGCGATGCTGATGCGCTGGATCGAGTTCGGTTTGGGTCTTTGAGCGATGATTTTCTCGATGTTGGCCTGCTTCGAAGAACCTCTAGTAAACGTTTGGTACCCGTGGCGATGCAACTGGAGCAAATGAGATTTGAATAGAAAGAGGGGCCTCGGCAATGTGTGAGCCGAGGCCCTGTATTTCAACCAGCTTGTAGGGTCGTTGGTATTTTACATTGCAAACGGAAAGATATTTGTATGCATTTATTTGTTGATTTTGCAAGTTTTTCTTCGATCTAAGTGCCGATTCCGCCAGTGTCAATACAGAAATCCATCTCTATTGCTAAAAATCGAGCTTCCGAAAAAAATATCTTGATATATTTTGACGAACGCGCTACAATGCAAGTATCCATTAATTTAGGAGGAGAATTCAATGGCCAAAGGAAAGAAGAAAGCAAACACTAAAGCTTCGAAGAAGTCAAAACAGGCAAAGGTACAACAGCCGAGTGTTACTGCAGAGAAGAAAGAGGCAGAACCTGTTGTAGTTGACGCTGCTCAGGTTGCGGCAGAGACTGTTGTCGAAGCAAAGGGCGAAGTTGCTCCGGTGGCAATTGAAGCTCCGACCGTGACTGAGGAAACCCCGGCGGCAAAGGAAGAAGCGGCGGTTCCTACCGCAGAAGAGCCGGCGACGAAGGAAGAGGCATCTGCTTCCGCCGAGGAAGCTCCGGCTGCGAAAGAAGAGGAGAAGACCGCTGGCGAAGAATCCGCTTCTGAGACAAAAGAGGAAACAAAACCTGAAGCGGAAAAGGAAGAGCCTGCCAAGAGCGCAAAGAAAACGGCAGCGAAGAAGCCCGCTGCGAAGAAAGCTGCACCCGCTAAGCCCAAAGATAAGAAAGCGAGTGCAAAAAAGAGCGATGCGAAGGCAGAGGATACGCAGCCGACTGAGGAGAAGAAGCCCGAGGAAAAGAAGCCTACAGCTAAGAAAGCTGCTAAGAAGACGGCAGCAGCCGAAAAGCCAGCGAAGAAAACGGCTGTAGAGTCAGAAGATAAAGAGCAGCCGAAAGAAGAGAAGAAGGCTGACGAGGAGAAGAAGCCCGCCGCAAAGAAGGCCGAGAAGAAGCCAGCAGCGAAAAAGACTGCGAAGGCGTCGGCTAAGGCTGAGGAGGCAAAGCCCGCTGAAGCTAAGAAGCCTGGCCGCAAGCCTATGACAGAGGCAGAAAAGGCAGAGGCTAAGAAGCGTCACGAGGCAGAACACGCAGCGGCAGCCAATATGAAGCCGGGATTCGTGCTCCAGTTCCAAGGGCAGGACGTGGATCTGGACAAGCTTTCAGAGGCGATCCAAGCTGATTTCAAAGCGAACAACAAGCGGAAACTCCTTATGGACTTGAAGGTATATCTTGTTCCTGAGCAGGGCACTGCTTATTATGTCGCAAATGGCGATATCGAAGGCAGCGTTTCAATGAAATGATCGATATGGATGGGGTCCTTGAGGCTCCATCCTTTTCGTAATATGGAATATTAGCAGAACCGTGCGGTAATACCGAGATGTTTCCCGCCGTTCGGGAGAGATGTATGGCAGAGCAACTACAAGGAAATATGCTACGGTGTACGCTGGAGGCGATTCTTTTTGCGTCCGGTGATCCCATTCATATTTCAAGGCTTTGTCAGGCATTGGAGTTGGAACAGCCTGTTATCGAGAAAGCCCTTCAGGAGCTTGGAGCTTCTTATAAAGAGGAAAGACGCGGTATACGACTGCAGTGGTTTTCTGACAGATACCAGCTTTGCACAGCCCCCGAGCACGCAGATGCGATCAGGAAAGCTTTGGAGATTCGTAAGCAGACCAAATTGAGCAGGCCTTCGCTCGAGGTACTGACGATCGTCGCCTATTTTCAGCCAATAACACGGGCAAGAATAGAGGAGATTCGCGGTATTGACTGTACCTATATCATATCTCTTCTTGTGGAGATGGGCCTCATCGAAAAGTTTGGGCAGCTGAATGCACCGGGAGCTCCGAACCTTTATCGCACGACCATGAAGTTCTTGCGTGACTTCCAGCTTCACAGCCTTGCGGATCTTCCTGAAATTCAGCAGGACAACAAAGAACCAGAGGAAGAGCTGTTGCTGCTGGAATAACTGAACATGATATATCCCGAACCAACGCCGTGGGTTCGGGATATTTTTTTGCGCTCAAGCGTATATATTCGATAACTGCGAGCTATGAAGGGAGCAGAGGAGAAAAAGAACTATTTGGTGGAGGTGCGTTATGAGTTTTACGCAGGATGATTACAAACGGTTCATGGCAAATGCTCTGAAAGGCAGAGACGATACGTTTCGGTTCGAGTGCAAGATGTGCGGCAAATGCTGCAGGCGGAGAGAAAAGCCTATTATAATCAATGGGGCAGACACATTCCGCATGGCAAAAGCCCTTGGAGTACCGGTTGAAAAAGCAATCCTTGAGCACACGAAAGCGCATCTTGGGGACGCAACCCATGCGCTGGTCATTACCCTTAAAGAGCGGTTGGACGGCAGTTGCTCCTTGCTTCGTAAGGGACACTGTATGATACAGGATGCGAAACCGGCTGTATGCGCGCTATTCCCGCTTGGCCGCATGATGGACATGCGAAGTGGAGAAATCATCTACTTTAATAATCAAGATTCATGCATTGGCGGCTCAACGGAGAAGGTTTGGACATTGGGCGAGTGGCTGGACATGTTCCACGCAGAGGAAACAGAGCACATGTCAGCGGCTTGGAATAAGCTGTTTACGGGTATCTCGGCACTGACAGCCAAGATGTCAGTGAAAAATGTTACTGATGAGATGCAGGCAGTGATGGCGCATGTACTCTATTTCAATTATGATACTTCGCGTGATTTCTATGAACAGATAGAGGAGAACAAGGAGATTGCAAAGAAAACCTTCTGGGATGAGTTCCATCGGAAGATCAACTATGACTTGCGCTAGGTAATTGCTGGACGGGAGGCCAGCTGCATCTATTGGAAGTGATGCGAAGAGGAGCAGATAACAATGTTTTTTAACGTCAAGGAGTTGGATGAAGCCTACGAATTTGCTGAGATCGTATCAGAGATCCCCGACCCGAATACATGTTCGAAGGCGGTTCACGATGCGAAGGCAGAAGCACTATTGTTAACGTGGAAAAGGTCGTCTTTCTATCGAAAAGAGGGGTTTCAAGAAAATATTGTCCACATTATTCACAATAAACGGCTCAAGATGCTTCGAGAAGCAAAAACTGTTGCAGAAGTAAAAGAGATTATGGGTGAGCCTAAACCACGCTACAACGGAAACGCATTTTTCTGCGGACAATACAGTATCCCAGAAGAAGAACTCGTCTGTTGGTCAATGGCATCGATCAAAGCTCCGCTAAGTGATAGCGCATTTAAGCGGTTCATGGAACTGGCGAGGCAGGTATACGGTGTTGATCTGACCAATCTCGAATGTGAACTCAATCAAGAAATTCATTTGGACGTGGAGGATGATGTTTCAAAGATGTAGCCAGAAACAGATTAGAAGGCCCCAAAGATAAAAATTGCAAAGAAACGTGCAGAAGGACAGAATCTGTCATTCAACCAGTGTATACTGGCGGCATAACACTAACGGAGGGCTGCATCTTGAAATGTAAAGCGAAAATCATTGTCGATTTATTCTTGCTGGTTCTATCGGCGGCATCACTGACAATGCCAGTAATGAGAGGTTACTGCGAAGGGATAAACGTATCGGGCATACTGGAGATTCGAGGCTTCAACCTACTGGAGTTTGCGCCTGCGGCATGGTTACTGCCTGTTGTGGCGCCAGGCATTGTATTCGTAAACATAGCTGTTCATGATACACATATGCAGCTCACGATTGCAAGGTGGCTATATGCTTTTGCCTTTGCCGCGTTTGTGACGTCTTTGCCATATGCCTGGCGATGGCTTGGGCAGGAAGCCGGAGCGGCATCAATTTGCTGGGGCATCGTTTGCTACCCGCTCTTCATTTTGACGCTTTTACTGAGAACTGGATGATGTCGTGGAATTACAAGGAAGCTTCTCTGAGGTGTTCTAAAGAGCATCTCAGAGAAACTTTCTATTGATAATTTGACTTAAAATCCCGTATAGTCTCAAAGCTGAAAAGAGAGAGGAGACAACGGGATGACCGTAAGAATATGTGAGAATTGCAAAAAGCCGCTGCCTGACGGTGAGATGGTATGCCCTGAGTGCGGGTTTGAGCAGCAACGGGGAGGTATCCTACTTACCAGGATCCCAGAGACGATCGACGAGCTGAAGGCATTTTGTGTTGAACAGGGGATGCCACTCGAACGGATGCGTTTCTTCATCGGCGAGGACTTCAAGGAGCCAAAGGCATTTGGCATCTTTCAGGCTGATAATGGTGACTTTGTGGTCTATAAGAACAAAGCAGACGGATCTCGCGCCGTTCGGTATCAGGGGCCGGATGAAGCATATGCTGTCCATGAACTGTATGAGAAACTAAAGAGTGAAGTAGAACTCAGAAACAGCAGCGTTACTCGATCAGGAAAAGCGAGCAAGAGAACAAATCGCTTTGTGAAGGGCGTTATAACCTTCATTGTCTGAGCTTAAGGCACCCGGCGTACTGACAAAGACAAAATCTGGCAAGGAATACAACATCACATCTGATGCTACCAGAACGAAATTTCCCCTGTGGATGATAGTTCCTGGCGGATATGAGAAGATTGCGACGAGTGGGGATTATGGTCAGCTGCGAGATAAAGTACCAATGAACGAATAGAGCAAAGCGAGGAAATCGGAGGTGTGATCATCTTGATTTCCTCACATTTTTGTGGTTCAGCACCGAATTATCCGATTTTGCTATTCCTTTTTCTTTCCGCTGTTGCAAATAAATTGCAGAAGAGTTATGATAGCAGTGATAGCAGGTATGTGCAAGGATTCATCTGAGGTGTATTGCTGTGAGTGAAACGGAAACGGAAAAAATTCCTGGGTTCTTGGAGGGGGAGCCACTCCCATCAGGCTATTTTAATAAACCTGATCCCTATGGCGATGCGCCAACGCGTAAGGTGAACCTTAGCTTGTTAGTTTCCTACGCCCGCAAGGAAGGAAAGGACTGTTTGTCTCTGACGAAGGAAGAAATAAAGAGATTCTCATACTAATGGGCGTTAAGGGATCAATCCAGTGACAAACAACTGCTCATAAAGAAGCGGAAGCAGTGTCTCAGAGGAGACGCATTGCTTCCGCTTTTTCTGCCATTGAGGGTTAGGAATAGCAACCTTTTAGCACGATAGAATTCCCAATTATCGGAATTTCTCGCCTCCTTCGGGTCGTAAATGACTGTTGTTAGACTCAGAACT
>Ga0256407_10012754_pt1 | contig 11369 bp, 1 predicted proteins | sample RumenRJG_04DNA_FD_193489 | JGI IMG/M metagenome (GOLD analysis project Ga0256407, IMG submission 193489) | Bovine rumen microbial communities from Lethbridge, Alberta, Canada - RJG_04 | ecosystem: Host-associated > Mammals > Digestive system > Stomach > Rumen | place: Canada: Alberta | collected... | reverse complement strand
AGTAAAAAATGAAAAATTAGAAGATGAAAAAGAAGAAAAAATTGAAAATAAAAAATCAATTATAATATATGAAAATTGGTTTATTAAATCAAAAAATAAAATTGAAATTAAAAGTGAAAAAAATAAACCAAGAGGAGTAAAAAATTTAATAAACTTTTTAGATGATATTGAAGATCAACAAATAAAACAAGAAATAGAATGTTATGAAAATAATCCTTCATTAAGATTAATATATGGAACTCAATTTAATACAGTTTATAAATATGTAAAAAAATATTGTAATAAAGAAAATAATTTAAATAAAGAAATAAATAAAGAACAATTAAATAAAAAACAAAAAGAAAATGAAATTAATTTTGAAGAAGAAATAATGTATTTAAATAAATTTATAACAAATAATACAATTTCAAAAATAAATTTCAAATATGATTTTCCAAAAGATAAAAATATAGAAATTGATATATATAAAATAGTAAAAGAATATATTAATACATTAACCAAAAATATTAATTTAAATGACTTATTTAAAAATGCAGAAATTACTTTATTAGATGAAACAAGACAAAAAACTGGATTTTACCCTTATCCATATTCATCAAAAAATCCAGAAATTGATGCTTTAAAATGTTTTAAAATATTAACAAATAATTTACCAAATCCACAAAATCTTTTAATTTGTAATGAAAATACAAGTAATGAAGAAATTTGTGCTTTTTTATATAGAACTTTTTTAGATGAAAAAAATAGATTATATATTATTATTAATACTGATAAATTAAATATTCAAAAATCACATTATTTAATTGAAATAATAAGAAATTTAAATGAGAAAAATAATTCAAAAATGAATTCTTTATTATTATTTATTAATAATAAAGATATTGATTTATTTGATCAAATAAAAGAATTAAATGGAAAAATAAATTTAGAAATTCCAGAATTAAAAAATGAAATTAAAGAAGAAATAAAAAGTAATTTAATTGAAATTATTTATTCATTTAAACCAGGAGTTGGAAAATCAAAATATATAAAAAGTAGTTTTGATAAAGAAAATAGAAATTATATTTATTTTCCAGTCGGAGGTGATTTAAATTTAGAAGATTTATTAAAAAGAATAAAATTTGTTTTTAGAAAAAAAAATATTGGATTACATATTGATATTTTAGAAAGTGGAACTGAAGAAATAAGAGAAATAATAAATGAATTTTTATTTTCTTTTCTTTTTATGAATTATTATTCTTATAATGGAAGTTTATGTTTTATTAAAGAAAATGATGCTAAAATTAAAGTTGAAATTCCTACAAGTTTAGATAATAGTTTTCAAAAATATCCTATTTTAAATTTCTTTCATCAAAAAGGAATTTTTAAAGTTTCAATTGAGAAATTTGTTGTTTATTCAAAAGATGAAGTTATAAATCAAAAAATAAAAAATGAGCAAATTAAAGAAAAAGGAATAAATAATAAATTCTCCCAAAAAAAAAATGTAGTGAAATATAAAGTATTTGAAAATGATGATATATATAATAATTTTATTAATAATGAAAAAACTTTATATTTTATTGAAAATGAAATTTATGTTCAAAATGAAGAAGAAAAAAATAAAATAATAAAAGAAGGAAATTATTTAATTTTAACAAATAAAATAACAAATTATACTGATTTAATATGTAATTATACAGAAATTCCAATTAATTTAGATTCTAATATTCAAATTGCTTGTAATTATTTATCTCTATTAAAAAATAATCAATTAAATGATATTAATATTTTTGTTTTTGATAATATTAAAACTAAAGGTTTAGATAATGAAGTTTATAGAGATACTCTCGTTACTCCTGAATATATAAATTATTTAAAAAAAGATTATTATGAAAATAAAAATATTAATTATAGGAAAATATTATTAAATACAAAATTAATTAACATTATTCCTGAAAAAGAATGTAGAGAATTACTTTTTAATTATTTTGTTAAAGAAAATACTTCAATTCAAGAAAATAATAATACAAATAATAATGAAATATATTTAAATAAAGAAAATACATTTTTAACTATAGATAATAATAAAGAAAAATTCACATTAGAAAGTTTTTATCAAATAAGTTCATATACAAATTTATTTTGTAGTCAATTAAAAATATTAAGTAATCAATTAACATATTATACAATAAATTTAAATAGATTAAAAGATTTATTTTCAAATAACAAAATTATAAATAATGAAATGATATCAAAAATTCGTCCTTTCATAATAGAATCTTTAATAGATAATTCAAATATATGTGGAAAAAGTGCATTTCATACAATATTAAAAAGACAAAATGAAGCATTAGAAATAAATAAAAATAAAGAAAATAAAAATGAAAATGAAAATGAAACAGAAACTCAAAAAATAAAAGACATTGAAAAATTAGTAGATGAAGCAATGTCATATGATAAAATATTAAAATCAAATGATTTATTAATATTAAATGAAAAAGATGATGGATTATCAATAATATCAAAATTAGCAAATGATAAATATAGAGAAAATTTAATAATAAATGAAAATGAAAAAGAAAAAAATTTAAATTCAATAAAAGAAAAATATCATTTCCTAAATTTTTTATATTCAATTCACAAATTTCAAGAAATTGACAAAATAAATGAAAATGAAAAAGATGAAAGAGGTTTTATAAAAATAAAAGACTATTCAAAATTAACTCAAGAAGAATATATAAAAGAAATAATAAATATGATATCAAATATAAAAGAAGATGAAAATGATTTTGATGAACAACCAAGATACATTGATGAATTAAATGAAGATTATGTTTTCACACATGATAATTTTATTAAAATGATAATGATAAATATGAGAATGAATGCAAATGTTCCTTTAGTAATTATGGGTGAAACTGGTTGTGGTAAAACTTCTTTAATTAAAGCACTTTCTAATTTAAAAAAAGCAGAAATGATTATTTTTAATATTCATGCTGGAATTGATAATAGTAAAATAATAAATTTTGTTAAAGAAAATAATTTGTTAGAAAATGAGGAAAATAAATTTAAAAAAGATTATAAAAATTTAAAAAGAATTTGGGTTTTTTTAGATGAAGTTAATACTAGTAATTCATTAGGTTTATTTTCTGAAATGATGATAAAAAGAACAATTTTAGGAAAATCAATTAAAAAAAATGTTTCTTTTATTGCAGCTTGTAATCCTTATAAAAAAACTGATGATAAATCTATTATTCAACCTGGATTAAATCCTTCTAAATATTTAGATAAAAATAATATTAAAAAATTAGCTTATAGTGTTAATCCACTTCCTTATTCTTTATTAAATTTTGTTTTTTATTTTGGTCATTTAGAAAAAGAAGATGAAGAAAAATATATTGAAAATATGTTAGAAAAGTCTTTAGTTAGTTTAATTAATTATGATAAGAATATTAAAGAATTAAATGTTGAACAACAAAGAGAAAAAATTTCTGAATTGAAAAATTTTATCTCAAAACCTATTATTCATTCACAAAATTTTATTCAAGAAAAAAAAGGAGTTTCTTCTGTTAGTTTAAGAGATGTTAATAGATTTGTTCATTTTTTTGAATGGTTTTATAAAATGAAAAATGAGAAATTTTTAGATTTTAATGTTGATAAATTAACAGATGAATTTTTAAATAAAATAAATAAGAATAATAATGAAATAAAAAATGAAGATATTAATAAAATAAAAAAACAAATATTAAAAATTGATGAATATAAATTTTCTTCAATTTTAGGAATTTATATATGTTATTTTTTAAGATTAGATACAAATAATTTAAGAAAAGAAATGAATGAAAAAATGTCAAAAGATTTCAACATAATAGACTTTGAAATATTTTGTAAACACATAGTAAGAAATTTAGTAGATGAAATAAAAATAAAACCAGGAATAGCAAAAAATAGAACATTACTAGAAAATTTATTTGCTTTATTCATATGTATAAATAATAAAATTCCTTTATTTTTATGTGGAAAACCAGGATATAGTAAATCATTAAGTTTATCAATTATTGAAAAAGCAATGAGAGGAAAAAAATCAACATCAGAAAAATTTAAAAAATTACCAGAAATAGCAAGAAGTACATATCAAGGATCATTATCAAGTACATCAGAAGGAGTTTTAAATGTATTTAATAATACAAGAATGAAATTAAAAAATAATGAAATTCGAATGGAAAAAGATGTAAATATTTTAAAACAAAAAATAATAAAATTAAAGAAAGAATGGAAAAAAATGGTAAATAATAATGAAAATAAAAATATAATAAAAGAAAGAGAAACTGATATAAAAAAAAATTTAATAGAAATAGAAGAATTACCAAGAATAAAAGATTATATTTTTATGGTTTATTTTGATGAAATGGGTCTTGCTGAAATTTCACCTAATAATCCTTTAAAAGTAATTCATTCTCAATTAGAATATGAAAAAGAAGATGAGAAATTAGCATTTGTTGGAATATCAAATTGGACTTTAGATGCTTCTAAAATGAATAGAGGAATTTATTTATCTGTTTCTGAACCTGATGAAAAAGATTGTATTGAAACTGCAATTGAAATTGCTAAAAGTTATAATATTGATAATATTAATGAATTAGAAATTAGATATAAAGATTATTTTGAAAATTTAGCAAAAGCTTTTATTTCTTATATTAAAAATATTAATAATAAAGATAAAATTGATTTTCATGGAGCAAGAGATTTTTATCATTTAATTAAATTAGCAGCTAGGAATTTTATTAAGAAAGAAAAAGGAGAATTAAATTTAAATAATGATGAAATTGTTAGAAATAGTATACAAAGAAATTTTGGAGGATATGAAAATTCAGTTGAAGAATTTGAAAAAAAATTTGAAGAAAAATATAAAATTTATCATAGTTCATCTTTTATTAATATTAGTGAATGTATTAGACAAAATATTTTAGATAATGAAAGTAGATATTTAATGGTTATTTCAGATACTACAAAAAGTCAATTTTTAATTCAATTTTTTTTAAATTCTATTAATAAAGATAAAATTTTCTTACTTGGAAGTCAATTTGAAAATGATTTAAAAAGTGAAAAATATACAGCATCACTTTTACAAAAAATTCAAGGAGCAATGAGAAATGGTGATATTATTGTTATGAATAATTTAGAATCTATTTATCCTTCTTTATATGATTTATTTAATCAAACTTTTATTGAAATTTGTCAAAAAAAATATGCTAGAATTACTATTGGTTCTTCTACTGATTCTTTATTTGAAGTTGATGATAATTTTAAATGTATTATTTTAGTTGATAATAATAAATTAAATAAACAAGATAAACCTTTTTTAAATAGATTTGAAAAACAAGTTTTTTCTTTTAAAGATTTATTAACTGGAGATGAAAATAATTTATCAAAACAAATTTATGATATTTTAAAAGGAGTTATTGATCCTTTTAAATCAAAAACTTTTACTATTGATATTTCTAAACATTTTATTAATTGTAATTTAGAAGAAATTAGAGGAATTGTTTATAATAATAAAAAGAAAAGTTATGATGAAATTAAAGATATTATTTTAAAAAAAATTTCTTGGACTTTTTCACAAGATATTATGATTAATATTAATTATTCTTCTTTTCATAAAAAATATCAAGAAGAATTTAAAAAAATTGTTGAATATTATAATACAAAACCAAATAATTTTGATGAATTTTATAATAGATTTTATGTTAATGGTGATATAAATGATATTAGTTTACATAAAAATATTATTTTTACTTTTTCTAAAATATTTGAAGGAATTAAAAAAAAAGAAATTGCTTTAAGAATAATTGATAAAACAGATTATGAAAAAGCAATTTTAGATTTTATAGAACAATTTTTCCGTTCTGAAAAAAAGAAAGTTATGGTTATACAAATGAAACAAAGTTTTTGTAATAATTTAAATCATATTCAAAATTTAATTGATAATTATATTAATGATAATGATATTAATTTAATAGATTCAAATAATCCAAAATATATAACTTTTATTATTCATCTTAATAGAGAAATTTCAAAAAGTCAAAAAGAATTTGATACTATGATAATTTCTCATTTATCATCTTATAATCAAATATTTATTGATAATTTAAAAGGAGAGAATATTTCAATAACAAGATTTTATGATTTAGAAAATAAACATTTATTTAATGATTTAATTAATACTGGACAATCAGAAACAATAAATTTCTTTAATAAAAATTCAGAATTTACAAAAATTATTTATCAAGCTTTTATGAGATTTTCATATAAATTTTTAAATGAAGTTCCAAAAGATTTAAATAATTTAACAGAAAAAAATTATCATGAAATGGCGACTAAAAGATTAAAAGAAAAAGAAATTGATTATTGTAAATTAATACAAAATAAAATAATTGAAATTATTTGTACAAAAGAAATGAAAAATGTAATTGTAGAAATTTTATCAGAATCAAAATATAGACAAAAAGGAATTGATTTTGTTTCAGATATAAAAGATTATATGAGAGATTTATTATTAAAATATTTTATTAAATTTATTTATAAAAGTGAAAATGATGGGGCCTTGCCTTCAATTTTATTTAATAATAATAAAAATGAAAGATTAAAAGAATATTATAATAATTATATTAAAAATGTTGTTTTTGAAAAAGAAAATATTTCAATGGATATTAGAGCCAATTCTGTTAATATTATTTTTGGTTTAGATATTCCTTTATTATATCCTAATTTATTTAATATGAAAATTTTTATTTCTACTTTAAGTCAAAATTTTAAGAAAAATGAAATTAAACAAAGAAAATTAAGAATCAAAGAAACTGATTTTGATGATAAATATAATATAATTAATGATATTCAAAAACAATTTAAAGAAAAAAATATTTTTAATAATGTTAAAAAAATAGAAAATATTGATAAAAATGATATAGAAATATTTTATAATAATTATAGAACTATTTTTATATTTGATAATATAAAAGGAGTTAAAAATAGTAATGAAATACTTAAATTTATAATAGAAACAAAATATGAAAAGGAAAATTTAGAAAAATATGATAATATAGGAGAAATAATTTTATGGGTTGAAACATATAAATATTTAATTGTTGATATTATAAAAATAATAAATGAATTATTTGAAGATAATATTGAAACATTTAAAAAAGAAGTTTCAGAATTAATTGATAATAGAAAAAAAAATAATGATAATGATGAAATTGATTCTGATATGATTCAAATAGAAGAACCATTTTATTCTATTATTGAATTTTTCAGTTATCATGTTATATCGAATAAAAAATTCTTTGATGATAAAAAAGAATTTTTAGAATATTCATGTGAATTATTTATTCAATATATTGAAGAATTATTTATTCCAAGTAGAACTATTTTCCTTTTAAAAAATTGTATTGAAATATATAGATTATTTTCTGATAATAAATCTAAATTTGAAGAATATATTAAAGAAGTTAATTTAGAAATTGAAAATTTAAAAATGAATGATGAAGAAGGAATAGAAAAAATGAAAAATAATTGGAAAAATGAATTAAATATTTTAAAAGAGAATCATAATACTAAAATAGATTTTATTATTTCATTATTTATTTTAAAATATAGACAAATTAATAATAATGAATATAGAAAATTTTTAATTGAAATGATAATTGAAAATGATAATTTATTACCTAATTCTCAAACATTTTTTACAAGAGTATTATTATCAAGATCTACAGAAATTAATATGAATGCATTAAAAAAAGATAATTCAAATAATAGTCAATTTTTAATTTTTTATGAAAATAATTTAAATGATGAAGAAATAATGTTTTTTTTAGATGATTTAGTAAAATATAAATCAAAAATATCAGATGAAAAAAGAAAAGTTTTAATACAAATTATTTTATATATTTTTCAATCAAAAATATCAATAACAGAATCAGATTTAGAAGATTATTCAGAAATAATGAATTATGTTGCTGAATCAATTTTTGATTATAGTAATGAAAAACAATCAAAAGAACTTGATTATGTAATTTATTCTAATTTAACTAGAATTTATTTTTCTGCATTTATACAAATATATATAAATGAATTATTTAAAGCTATATCAATTGGTTCTCAAATTATTAGTAATAAAACTATTAAAAATTTTTTAAATGCTTTTTTTGGTTTAAAAAAATTATGGTATTATATTCAAATTTTAATGTCAAAAATTTTATATTTTAATTTTTTTAATAAAAATATTACATTATTTAAAGAAGCAATTGAAAATGATAAATATGATAAATTTATAAAAGAATTATGTGAAAAATTAAATGAATCTCAAATTGAAGAAATGTTAAATAATTATATTTTAAAAGAAGGAGATGAAAATTATTATCCTTTAATTTTCTTACCAAATATTGTTAATATTAAAGATATTGAAAATGAATTTATCATTTCAAAAAATGAAACAAGTACAATAAAAGATAATACAAAAACAATATTAGAAAATTCAATTAATTATCCAATTTTATCTGTTTATATGAATTATTATGAAAAAATTAAAAAAGGAAAAAGTTTTCAAAATAAACTTAAACACATAACAACAATAAATGACTTTGAAAATTCATTATTAAATTATTTTAATTTTATAGAACGTTTAGAAAGAAATATTGCAAGTACAAAATTATTAGAACAAGAAATAACAATATTAAGTAATAGAATTTATATATTAGATAATTATAATTCATTTAAAAAAATATGGAATAATGAATTTTCTAATTTTAGTTATGAAATAAATAATGAAAAAATTCAAATAAAAAAAATTGAATCTAATTCAATTATTGAAGACTTTTTAATGGATAATAAACAAGAACATGGAGGAAGACAAATTACAGAAATATATAAAAAATTAATTAATTCACAAAATGAATTAATTATTGAATTTGTTGATAATCTTAAAAAACATATTGAAAAATTAAATAAATTAGAAAATAATAAAGATTTAGATATTCAATTAAAAATAAAAGAAATTAATTATCTTTTAAATGAATTAGATCCAAAAAATTCAATTAATATTCAAAATGCAACTAATAAAGAAATTATTAATTTAGAAATAATTAAAATAGAAACTTTTAATAATTTTGAAAGTTTAGTTTATGGTTTTTCAAAAAGAAAATGTTTTACAAATGATTTAACTTTAAAATATGAAGATTATGATAAATTTGATATTAATTATGAATTAATTGAAAAGTATTTAAGAAAATGTTTATTATATGGTAAAAGATATTTTAATAATTATTTAAGATATATAAATTATAAATCAGAATTTTCAGATGAAAACTTTACTTCAAATTTAAATGAATTAATAAGTATTTTTGGTTATGAAGAATTATCAAAAGATAAAAAAGAAATAATAAATAATATAGTAAATTTACCTTCAATTTTATCATCATTAGATCAATTAATATTTTATATTAATCACAATAATTTTAATATTGATGATAATGTAATTAATGCATCAAATTCTGCAAAATCAGTTGCAAATTTAACAAAAGAATTTTTAAAATTAATAGAAGAAAATGACTTTTTAATTAAAGATTTAGGTGGATTATATGATTATATTGAAGAAAAAATATTCCCTTCTATTAAAGATAATGCAAAAAATCAAAAATTTATGAATGAATTAGCAAATGGGAATTTATCAAAAATTATTAAAATTGATTTAATTAAAGTTTTAGAAAATAATAATTTTGTTCATAAAGATACTTTATTAAGAGCTTTAAGGAAATTTACAATTAAATATTTATTAAATGATGATACTACTATTAAATCTGATGAAATTTTATTTGATTCTATTCAAAAAGATCAAGGATTATGGTTATATAAGAAAGAAAATAATATTAATGCTATTAAACAAAGGAATAATGATTTTGAAAATATTAATCAATTATTTATAAATAAAACTGCTATTTTAGTTAAGAATACTGTTTTGTTTTATGAAGTTTTAAATGGTGATAATATTGTTAATAAATATTATAAAAAAGATGATGAATATAATATGTATTCATTTAAAATTTTTTAATTGTTAAATTTTATTTAAATTTGTTTTATTGAATTATCTTATTTTTTTATTTAAACATAAAAAAAAATAAATTATCATATTTTTATAATATATACTTTTATTTATATTTATATCACATTAATAAATAACATTTTATTAAATATTAATTATAGAAAAAATTATAAATGTATTATCATTAGAATAAGATAAAACCAAACCATTTTTTAAAACACTAAATCCACTAATATTATTTTTATGAAGATTAATTTCTTGAATACATTGATAATTATTTATATTATAAACATTGATAATTTTATTATTCCCACCAAGTAAAAAAATCCCTTTATCTCTAATAACTTTAATCCCAAAACATTCATATTTAAAATTAATATTTTTAACAATTTTCTTTTGTAATAAAGAAATAATTTCAATTGAATTAGGATTTTTTTTAGGAACAATAATTTTATCATCATCAAATCTACTTAAAGAATTCCAACTTCCACAATAAGTTTCTTTAATATAAAATATTAATTCTAAATTATTAAAATTCCAAAATTTTGTTCCTTCTAAACCAGAAGATATTAAAATATTTTTATCTTCTAATAATAAAATTGAAAAAATACAATATAAATGTTTTATAATTGTCTTTAATTGATATTTATTTTCTTTTTTATTTTCTTCCCAAATTTTTATTGTTTTATCATCTGAACATGAAATTATATTATTATTTAGAGAATATATTACTTTATTTATATCATCTTTATGTGCTTTTTTTATTATTTTATTAAATTCAAATTTATTTTCTTTTTTTATCCAAGTTTTTATATTTTTATCATTTGAACATGTTACAAAATTATTATCATCTTTTGTTTTTACATAAAAAATTTTTCCATTATGTGCATTTTTTATTATTTGAAATAAAGTGAAATTTTCATTAAAAATTTTAATTGATTTATCATAGGAAACTGATATTATTTTCCCTGATGGAAATATTGATACTGATGTGATTACATTATTATGAGATTTTATTGTTTGAATAAATTTTAATTGTGGAATTTTTATTTTTTGAATATGAAAATTAGGAATAATATTAATTTTAAATATCTTAAATATTTTATCAATCATAGACAAATACAAAGTATCATAATTATTAAACATTCCTCAAAAAATAAAAAAATATTAAAAAAAAAAAAAAATAATAAAAAAAAAAAAAATAAAAAAAAAAAAAAAAAAAATAAGAAAAAAAAGCAGAATAATTCCGAAAAAAATAATAAGAAAAATAAATATAAAAAATCGAAAGATTTCC
>Ga0256407_10012752_pt1 | contig 11370 bp, 11 predicted proteins | sample RumenRJG_04DNA_FD_193489 | JGI IMG/M metagenome (GOLD analysis project Ga0256407, IMG submission 193489) | Bovine rumen microbial communities from Lethbridge, Alberta, Canada - RJG_04 | ecosystem: Host-associated > Mammals > Digestive system > Stomach > Rumen | place: Canada: Alberta... | reverse complement strand
TTATTTTCTTGAATTCCGTCGGCATGCTCAACCTCCCGTGTTGTGCCGCTTTTCCTTCAAGAAAGCGACGACCCGCTGTCCCCTTCACTCCGCTTGTTTTCACAAGTTTCATCATTACTATGAGACAGTCCGACTTCTGATGGTACATTTGGGTTTCTCCCTGTATTTAGCAGTTCAATTCCCATACCTGACGGATACCATCAGACCTCCCAGGTACGCAAGTAGTACCATTGCACACTCGCCGCTCATTCCTACCCCGACGGAACCTGTGCATTCTCGCAATAGCGAATGCACATTGCTGCCTGCGACCATTCAGGAAGTATCGGCTTCCGCTCTACAGTAACTGACGAGGCCAAACAGATTCACGCTTTCGCGTTGCGGCTCTTGTGCTCCCCTGCCTACGCTTAAACCTAACCTCACGGCTTCGGCTCCAAGGCTGGGTACTGACTGCTTGCTAGTGTAAGACCTCGTTCAGATTTAGAATAATCAATTGTTCGATATGTGGTCAGATGCTAGGAAGAGGAGGGCGACGTAGCGGTGCTACGTCAACCGACGATGACAAAGCAGATGGCTGCATAGCGGGCAATTGTTATAAAGATGAACGAGGGCTTACACTAGGCTTTATCAGGTCTGGACTTTCACCAGACTATACTACTTGCGCCGAACTGGCGCACCTGAACAATTACGTCGAAGAAAGTAACTGTGCTTGATAATTGATGACGAAGATTGACAAGGTTGTTTTTTTGTTCTATGCTATTAAGCAGAATATAGGTTGACACCTGTTGCCGCCGGGTAATGGGAAAAGCGTCATTTTCTTATCGTTAGGTCTTGGCAGATAAGAAGGTGGCGCTGTTTTTGTAGGAGGAAAATTATGTTTCGGAAGATGCGAAGATTCAAGCAACAGCTGACAGAGGAAGAATGCAAAGAAGTGTTAAGAGAAGCGAAACGGGGCGTGCTGTCCATGCTGGGTGACGACGGCTATCCCTATGGTATTCCCATGAATCATTGGTACTCAGAGGAGGACGGTATCCTTTATTTCCATAGTGCCAAGGAGGGACACCGGATGGACGCTATCCGGGCCTATGACAAGGTAAGCTATTGTGCTTATGATGAAGGCTGGCAAAAGCCCGGTGAATGGGCGCTCAATATCCGGAGTGTGGTCGTCTTTGGACGTATGCAGCTGGTGACGGATGAGGAAAAGATTCGTAAAGTTTGCAGCTCGCTGGTGCGCAAATTTACCGATGATGAGGCGTATCTGGAACAGGAATTAAAACACGCCCTGCCCAGAGTACAATGTCTGGCGCTGATGCCGGAGCATATGACGGGAAAATTGGTCAATGAATCGTAAATGGAACGTTAAAGATGCATGATATATGGAATCCGTGGCATGGTTGCAAAAAAATCAGTCCCGGTTGTGCAAATTGTTATATGTACACGCTGGATAAGCAAAGGGGAAAAAATGGTGCGGATATTTACCGGACAGAAAATTTTACCTATCCCTTGCAAAAAGACCGTCATGGCAGCTATAAAATAAAAAGCGGCGAACTCATCCGGGTATGTATGACCTCGGATTTCTTTCTGGCAGAAGCGGATAAATGGCGGGCCGAGGCATGGGAAATCATGCGTCAGCGGCCGGATGTTATCTTTTATCTGCTGACCAAGCGCCCGGAACGGGTGGCTGATTGCCTGCCGCAGGATTTTGGCAGCGGCTGGGAGAATATTTGGTTCAATGTCACCTGTGAAAATCAGGCAATGGCTGATATCCGGCTGCCGTTGCTTAAGGCGCTGCCCTTCCGGCATAAAGGCGTGATGTGTGCGCCGTTGGTCGGCGCCGTAAGCCTGAAACCGTATCTGGAGAAAGGCTTTATCGAACAGGTTGTCTGTGGCGGCGAAAATTATGAGGGGGCACGTCCCTGTAATTATGATTGGGTGCTGGCTTTGCATCAGGAGTGCCAGTCTGCTAATGTATCCTTTTCGTTTATAGAAATCGGTTCGCATTTCATCAAAGATGGCAGGCACTATCGTTTGCGAAGCAAGCAGAAGCAGGCGGAGCAAGCCTTTAAGGCAGGTCTGAATTTTGTGGGCAAGCCAATGGAATTTGACCTGCGTTACAATATTGGCCTGCCTGTTCCAGCGAAGGATCGCTATAGGCCCGCCTATGATGGGCCGCATTGCCAGGCCTGCGGCAGCAGGTTGATTTGCAATGGTTGCAGTCATTGCGGTAAATGTTTGTAATATCTCCAAAAAGAAATGGGGGAGGATTGAGAAATGGACAATAAGGAACGCCCGAAAAATATTATCGTCAGGGGGGCCCGCGTGCATAACCTAAAAAATATCGATGTGGATATCCCCTTGGGCAAGCTCGTGGCCATTGCCGGTGTGTCCGGTTCGGGAAAATCGTCGTTGGCCTTGGGAACCTTGTACGCGGAAGGTTCACGCCGTTATCTGGAGGCGCTGTCTACCTATACGCGCCGCCGTATCACGCAGGCCGGCAAAGCCGATGTGGAGGAAATCCGTCATGTGCCGGCGGCGCTCGCGCTCCATCAGCGCCCAGGCATTCCCGGGGTGCGCAGTACCTTTGGTACGGCCTCGGAACTTTTGAACAGCTTGCGCCTGTTGTTTTCCCGTCTGGGCAGCCATACCTGTCCCCATGGACATCTATGCCCGCCCAATATGGATGTGGCACTGATGCTGCCTACGAAATGCCCGGTCTGCGGCGAGGAGTTTTACGGCCCCGGAGCGGAGGCCATGGCGTTTAACTCAGAAGGCGCCTGCCCACATTGCTCCGGGACAGGAGTTGTGCGGACGGTTGATGAGGCCAGCCTCGTGCCGGACGAAAGCCTGTCCATTGCGGAGGGAGCGGTGGCACCGTGGCAGACTCTTATGTGGTCGTTGATGAAGGATATCGCCAAGGAAATGGGCGTGCGGATTGATGTGCCCTTCTGTGAGTTAACACCGGAAGAAAAAGAAATCGTCTTTCATGGCCCTGCAGAGAAAAAGCATATCCTCTATGTCAATGAAAAGACCAATGTAGCTGCGGAAATGGACTTTACTTATTACAATGCGGTTTATACGGTAGAAAATGCGTTGGCGAAGGTCAAGGATGAAAAAGGCATGAAACGGGTGGAAAAATTCCTGCATGAGGCCGCCTGCCCGGAATGTCAGGGTACGCGGCTCTCGGCGAAGGTGCGCTCGACCAGACTGGCCGGGAAAAATTTGGCTGAGGCCACGGCCATGACTTTGGATGAACTGATTCCCTGGGTTAGGGCTGTGCCGAATACACTGCCGCAGGAAATGCGCCCCATGGCTGAAAGTATCATTGAATCGTTTTTGGATAACGCCCGCAGGCTGAAGGAACTCGGTCTGGGGTATTTATCCCTTGACCGTGCCAGCAGCACCTTGTCAACTGGTGAGCGTCAGCGCGTGCAGCTGGCCAGAGCTGTGCGCAATGAAACCACAGGGGTACTTTACGTACTCGATGAGCCGAGTATCGGCCTGCACCCGGCCAATATTGAAGGGCTCTTGGACGTGATTGACAGCTTGCTGCGCGATGGTAATTCCGTGGTTTTGGTGGACCATGATGTGCATGTGCTCCAGCATGCCGATTATATGATTGAACTGGGGCCTTTGGCTGGCAGCGAGGGCGGTAATCTGCTGTTTGCCGGGGATATGCAGGCGGCTGCGAAAAGCAAAGTCTCTAAGATTGCCCCCTTTATGCGCGGCGGGGCAAATGGCAGCTTGCGGGAACGTGCGCCCTGGGAAAAGATGTTTGCCTTGGGGACGATTCATTTGGAAACGAATCCGCTGCACACCGTAAAGCCCTTGCAGGCAGATATTCCCAAGGGGCGGCTGACGGTGGTTACTGGCGTATCCGGTTCGGGCAAGACAACCATGGTGCTCGAATGTCTGCTGCCGGCGCTTTCGGCCAACGTTGAAGAACGCAAACTGCCGCCGCAGGTCAAGGCTATAAGCGCTGACGGCATACGCCGTGCCAATCTGATTGACGCCTCGCCCATCGGCATTAACATCCGTTCCACGGTAGCGACATACAGCGGAGTACTCGATGAATTGCGCAAGCTCTACGCGGGCACGGCTTTGGCCAAAGAGAAAAAATGGAAGGCGGGCGCTTTTTCCTATAATACGGGCAAGTTGCGCTGCCCAACCTGTGATGGCACGGGGCAGATTTCGCTTGATGTGCAGTTCCTGCCCGATGTGACAATCACCTGCCCGGATTGTAACGGGCAGCGTTATAGCGAGGCGGTCAAAGAAATCCTTTGGCAGGCAGAAGGTGCAGAGCATGGTTATACTTTGCCGGAAATTCTCTCCCTGACTGTAAAGGAGGCGCTGCCGCTCTTTGCCAAGCAGAAAAAGATTTATGGGAAACTTTCGACTTTGAACGACTTAGGCCTGGGGTATCTGACACTGGGTGAAGATACGCCCGCCCTCTCCGGCGGCGAGGCCCAACGCTTGAAACTAGCCAGTGAGATGGGAAAGACACAGGCCGATTCAGTCTTTATCTTTGACGAACCGACAATTGGCCTGCATCCCTTGGATGTGCAGGTGCTCCTGCAGGTCTTTGACCGCTTGGTGGCAGCCGGTGCAACGGTGATTGTCATCGAGCATGATTTGGATGTAATCGTCAATGCGGATTACATTATCGATATGGGGCCGGAAGGCGGTGCCAAGGGCGGACGTATCGTAGTCTGCGGCACGCCGGAAATGGCAGCTGTAAGCAAGGATAGCATTACGGGAAAATATATCGCACGAGAAATGAAAAATTAGCATGAAATAAATAATCCCTCATCCGCATGAAAATTGCAGGATGGGGGATTATTTTGCTTTGTTGGAGTTAGAGTCATTAATACATTACAGACTGTCCGTCCTTTGGCATATCATAATTGTTTACATTACGTTCAGCAAGTTTGCCCTTTAGCGTATGGCGGGTAAGTGCGGCATGGGCCACATTGTCCAGATGTGTCAGATACAGTCTGGCGTTAGGTGTAGTCTTAGCAACGCAGTGGACATCTTCAGCATCCATGATGAGGCGTCCATTTTCTACTGTCTCGGCAGCACAGCAGTTGAGTGCCACGATTTCCGGCTGCCAGCGGTTCAACGTGTCGGCTACGGCAGGATACCAGACCGTATCCCCGGCCAGATAAAAGATTTTTTCAGCGGCGCTTTCAAACATCACGCCCATGGCATCACCACAGGGATTTACCGTGCCATGGAGGGCCGGTACCTTGGTCAGCTTTGCCGGACCAAACAGCATGCCGGTTTCGGACAGTACGGTCACATCGTGGAAGCCGGATTTTGGGAAGACAGCAGCATCTGCTTCATTTTGGCAGATTACCGGCACATTCTTGTCCAAAGGTGCGCCCACAGTACCATCCATAGACATATCGATGTGGTCGGGATGGATATGCGTTACCAGATAATAATCGACGCCAGCGAGGATTTCTTTTATCGGCATGGGCAGGTCATAGAAGGGCATGGGCAAATGCTCCTTCATTTCATCCGGCACATGATAAGGTCTGCCGGGAACATCGATGAAGGAAAACTGATGCTTGGGCATCAGCCACGGGTCAATCAGGAACGTTTTGCCGGCATATTCAAGGCGGTTGGTGGCATTGCGGATTTGCGTCAGTTTCATGGTCATGTCTCCTTTTTGTAGCTTCTAAATTGCGTTAGCTAGGTTATGCTTCTAGTATAATGCCCATACCGAAGTACAACAAGCAAAGAGATTCTCTTTTGACGCAACTAAAAGGTTGCTATAAAATAAAGAGGAGGGGGGATTGGATGAATCAGAAGCAAATGGAATATTTTCTCGAAGTATATCGGCAGGGCAATATACAAAGTGCCGCCGATAAGCTCTATGTGTCGCGGCAGGGCGTCAGCAAGATGCTCAAGTCTTTGGAGGAGGAACTGGGGCAACTGCTCTTTATCCGCAATCCGCATGGTCTTGTTCCAACTGACTATGCCAATGCACTTTTACCGCATGTGCAGCGGTTGCTGGCAGAATACCGGAGCATTGCAAGCATGAGCACATTGGCCTCCCAATCCAAAAGCGTGGTGACGATTTACGCACTGGATCATATTATGGCTTACTTGGGGGCAGAATTTCTTTGGGATTTTCACCAGGCATGCCCGGATATTATTCTCAGCACCGTGGATACGACAGATGATGCAGCCTTGAAGGGCGTATTGGAAAAGCAATGCAACTTTGCCATCGTCACAGGAGAAGCTGACCAAAATCGTTTTGCAGCGGAATCCCTGTTCTTTTCCCGGTACTGCGCGCGGCTGCATCGCCAGCATCCGCTGGCCGGTAAAGAAAATATTGCCTATGCAGATTTGGAAGGTGTGCGCATCGTCAGCAAGGGGCGGGCTTATCAATGCTTTCGGCATAATATCGATAAGTATATCCTGCTGCCGGGTTTGCAGGTAGACCTGGTCGCTGAAACGGCCGACGAAATGCTCATCACCGACCTGATTCTCCGGCATCAGGCGATAAACTTAGGCTATGACTACGCTGCCGTGTTGAATCTACATCCGGATATCGTTGTAAAACCTTTGGGCACGGGCGATGACCTGGGGCAAAACGTATATCTTGTCTGGGACAAGACAACAGTCCTCACGAAAGCCAGCCAAAAATTTCGTGATTTTCTGCTCGCTTGGCTGCCTAAAAATGGTAAAGACAAAGTTATCTGGTCACTTTGATATATTCTGCGATAATTTATGGTGTACCGTTCATATGTTCAGGAGCGTCGGCAAATTTACGCCGGACGAAGTCGATAAGACAGCGTTCGTCCGCGTAGATTTGCCGGCCTTTTTTTGTGACGATAAACCCTTTTTGGGCAAGACCTTCAATGGGAATGGCGATAAGATTGCTGTCCTGCAAAATGCCATTGCCCGTCAGAATCGACAGGGCAATGCCTTGTTGGACGATGTTCCAGACGCTTGAAAGGTTGGGGGAATGTATTGGACAGCGACTTCTACCTTGGTATTCGCCGCATCAAGGCGCAATTCTCGGAGAGCGGCAAGGAGGAAGTCATCGAGAACGACCATGCGCCGCTCATAAGCCGGGAGATGTTCGATGCTGTCCAAAAACGGCGGGACAGCGAATGCAGGAGATGGAAAGGCAGGGAGAGAAATGCGAAATGTGACGGTGATACCCGCCAGCCTGAATAAGTTTTCGGACGTTCCGCTGGCGACAACGAAAAAGCGGAAGGTGGCGGCTTATGCCCGTGTCTCCACGGACGATGAAGACCAGCAGACCAGCTACGCAGCCCAATGCGATTATTACGAGCGGTACATTAAGAGCCGGGAGGACTGGGAGTTTGTTGGGCTGTATTCGGACGAGGGCATTTCCGGCTGCAACACCAAGAAGCGAGAGGGATTCCGCTCGATGGTGCAGGATGCCTTGGACGGAAAAATCGAACTTATCATCGCAAATATCAAAACTCGGTATTTGATACAATCCTACCTTTGGGTGTAGTCCTCGAAATCCCTTGCTACAAGGGGCTTCGGGGATTTTGCTTTTTGGTAGCGTAAGGCATCGTAGCATAAAATGACAAGGCGTCGGCTAATTTGAGTAGGATGGGTGCAAAATTGGGTGCATCCGGACGCACCTGGGTGCAAATGGATGCATCCAGCAAAAAGTAATCGTTGGATAGTTGGGTGCAGTGATATATCACTCAACTGGATGCAAAAAAGTGAGCCTACTTCGGAAATCAATCTCCGAAGTAGGCTCGTCGCCAAAAAAAATCCAAAGTTAGAGCATTGCCTTTAGTTCCGTCAAGCGTTGCAATGTCATGCCTGTTTTCTTGACGATAGTATCAAGGGGCAAATTCTCCTTGAGCATACGGATAGCTTCCATGACACCATTCTCGCCTTTCGTGATGCCACGGCGCTCACCTTCCAGTATGCCTTCAGTCTTTGCCCTCTCAGCAATTCCCAATGCCAAACTGCCCATCTTCGTCAACTCCTCTTCCATGACTGGTGTCAGCACCAAGTCGTAGTCTCGCTTCAAAATCGTCTTCTTTTCAGCCGCTTTCAGCTTGTCTAGGAAAATCAGGTGGAGTAGCTTCAACAAGCGGTGCTTTGTGGTCTTTTTTCCCAGATAGACCATGATGGCAACCATCAGGTCGTAGTTCTTCACGTGCTCGCGACCATGCCCGTGGAGAATCTTTTCCTTGATTTCGTAGCGGCGGATGGAGTTTGAGCCGCCTTTCGGCGCATCCATCACCAGCCAGATGGTGTAGACCTTTTTGATATTGTTATAATCGTCACCGGTGAACTCCACTTCCTTCTGGGAGGAAATCATCCGGCAGGCGTAATAGATGCCACGGCGCACGAGGGAGTAGCCCGTATGTACGGTGCGCTGCGGCTCAATGTTGATGATGAGTGCAATGGTCTCGCCTGTTGTCGGCACGACAGCGCGGAACATGATGTCGAAAATCGCCGTACCTTCCGTTGCGCTGCCGTCCTCATTGCGTAAGCCCTTGATGTTCTTGGGCTGTTTCTTGGCGGCTTTGCGCGCAGCATTGGTGAGGTCGGCATCCACGGGGATTGTTCCAACGGTGAGCGTTGGGTCACCCTCAATATATTTTTCGGCGATGTCCTTGATGGAACAGTCCCGGAACTCCGCAACCAAGTACTTCAAAATCCATGCCAGAAGCATTTTCCTGGCAAGAAACCGCTTGGCGGCCTTGTCGTAGGATGCGTTGTCATCATCCATCAGCACGCCGTCCACGGTTTCGTTGTCGGTAGCCATGTGTGTTCTTCCTTCCTATAGTTCCCTGCTCTCATTCTACCCCATGTCGGGAGATTTTTCAAGATGGGGGAGACATGGACTCTCAAAAACTGGATAAATTTTTTGCCAGATAGACAGGAATTCCGTGGAGAGGCGTAGATTACGGTGTATCAGACGTAGGTAGAGAGCGATGACGAGAACCGTTGGCTGAGAATCAACACAAAAATTATTTGGATAAAAATTTTGCCATATAGAAGGATTTGGAAGGGAGATGTCGAATACAGTCAATGTAGAAGGCTTGGCAAAACTTCAACATGCGCCACCAGCGCACACGCCGTGGTGACAACAGGACGTATATGATTATGTGGAATGATGTGTGTTGCTGATGATATCGTCCGCTGCGCTCGTGTTTTTATTTGTATGGACGATGCTTAAATTCTGCACAACTAGATTTCAGCCATGTGCAAAAGATTACAACAGCGGGTACATTATAGAGTACAGTCACACCATAAACGGTTTTGTGCGGAAGAACCTGAACGGTGCGAATACTCATCTGATGATGATATGCAGCAAATGAAGGAGTTGAATACGAATCGCCGATTTGAAAATTGGTGACAAAAAAATTGTTCCGCAGGGGGAGCAAAATCCCAATCGAGGGGGTGCAAATGCACCCCCCTTCTCTTTTTCTCAAAGCCTTGTCCCGTGCGGCTTCCGAGGCGAAGGAATCGGGAGTTTTATCCTCACCCCGTACAAATTTTTCAGGAATAGTCTCGAAGCCATATTTCCTGTCAAAGCCTGTGAACAATGAAGCATAGTTATCCAGCTTCAGCATATCCCGGCACTCACGCTGCTCTATGCCCCAAGAGGCCAATTCTTCCTCTGTAAAACCGCAGCCCTTGCAATGGTACTTATCTGTTTCCTCATCATAGGAATATTTCTCCTGCCAGAAATTAGGGCCGGTATATAGCGTTCTGGGCTTTACATGCTCCAACAGAGCGGGGAAGCCCCCTGCATGGTCATAGTGGGAATGGCTAAGTGCCACGAAGTCCACCTCAGACAAATCCACGCCCATTTTTACCGCATTCCGCCAGGCAGCCCCGGTATGGCCGCAGTCAAAGAGAAATTTGCTCTCTGGTGTCTCTATGTAAAAGGAAAGTCCATGCTCCCCCTCCAACTCCCAAGGCTTTTCCTCAACCCAGTCATTAATCAGTACTCTCAAGGTGTACTTAGCTTCACATGACATGACAATACCTCCAACTGTAGCAAAACATATCTGTACTCATAATAAGGCATACTGCCAAAGCTGTCCAGAAACACACCAAAAAGCGGCCGTGTGAGCAGCACGACCGCCTTTTGGCTGTGTATTGTATTTAGGAGAACTTAACGAAAGCCTGTAATTATATTAGCATAAATGATAATGATATTCAATACATAAATGAAAATATTTTCAAATATAGAAAGAATCCCCAAGGCCAATACCAAGCCCTGGGGATTCTTTCACGTATCTAACGCTCTCCTGTAGTTATTCTATCACGCTTGAGCGTATTTGTCCAAATATTTCTCCGAATGCATCCACCTATAGCAAATATTGAATTTAGGCAGCTGCCACAATGCGCTCGATATCGCCATACTGCATCTTTCCTGCAGCATCAGTCGGCTCACCATCAAGGATAGCACTCTTGACAGCTTCCATGTCAGCCACATTGACACGTCCGGCTGTCACCTCTTCTTCCACTTTGGCCAGAAGAGCTTTGCGCCCAGCCTTGGTGTCGCTGAAAATCACATCGTTATAGAAGATGTTCATTGAGGACTGGCTCTTAGCCTCATCGCAGTTGAAGAAGATGTAAGCATACTTCTTGCTCACGGCAGCCTTCTTAGTTGCAGCTGCAGCTTTGGTAGTCTTGGCGGCCACGGTCTTGGTGGCTTTCTTGGCGGCAGTAGTAGCAGTCTTCTTTGTAGCAGTAGAAGTTTTCTTAGTAGCCAAAAATATACCCTCCCCCAATTTCACTATTTCATGTAATCCCTGACAAATTCTACCACAAAAACCGCTTAATTGCAAAAATAGCTCGCCGCCCGTAGAGTGACCTTTAGATAATATGCCGTGACCTCCACTTGCAGATAGGAGACAAATTCTTCCGAGTCATATCAATCTAAATCTATATCATTGGTCAGCCCCAGGCGCTGGAGCATTTCCCTGTCCTCTTTTATGGTGGTGCCAGATGTGGTCAGCATATTGCCGGTGATGGAAGCAGAAGCACCATGCAAGAAAGCCGTGGCACCATTTTCCGGCAGCAGCTTCCTTCCCGCTGCCAGGCGGATATTGGCAGTAGGATTGATGAGGCGGAAAATGGCAATGGTGCGAAGGATTTCTTCGCTGGCAAGTGGCTTCTGCTTTTCCAAGGGAGTGCCAGAAATTGGCATCAGGGCATTAATAGGGATAGACTTGATGCCCAGAGCTTGCAGTTCAAAGGCCATGTCCAGCCTGTCCTGCCAGTTTTCCCCCATGCCGATGATACCTCCAGAGCAGACACACAATCCTTCCTCTTGAGCAAGCCTGATTGTCCTGATGCGGTCTTCGTAAGTGTGGGTAGTACATATATTTTTGAAAAAGCGACGGGAAG
>Ga0256407_10012748_pt1 | contig 11371 bp, 6 predicted proteins | sample RumenRJG_04DNA_FD_193489 | JGI IMG/M metagenome (GOLD analysis project Ga0256407, IMG submission 193489) | Bovine rumen microbial communities from Lethbridge, Alberta, Canada - RJG_04 | ecosystem: Host-associated > Mammals > Digestive system > Stomach > Rumen | place: Canada: Alberta | collected... | reverse complement strand
AATTCCGTTGCAGCCGCACGAGAGAAAGTGAGCATCAGCAACTGTTCGTGCTTTACATCTTCAAGCAATAGCAATGAAGCCAACTTATGAACCAAAACCATGGTCTTCCCACTGCCAGGACCCGCTGCCACAACAATACATTTGGTTTGGCTATCCTTGATGATTTCGAGCTGTCGATCGGAGAGAGTTCCAAATAATTTCTTATATTTGGCGGGAGTGATATTCTGGTCGATCTGAGTTCGTCGCTCTTCCTTGAAATACTTGCCGATGAACTTTCGGAAGTCCATTGTAAAATATTCACTCACAAAGCGAAGAGCTGCGTCATAATCGCGCACCATCAAGTTGGCATATTCTCCTACAATATGAATTTGCCGAATGCGTTGCTTATAGAATTCATCAAGCAACCGATATTGCTCTTTCCCATAGCGAGCTCGGCGGTCTGCAATACGACCAATCTGCATCGTATTATAGATTACAAGAAAACCGCCCTCAATCTTCATCAATTCTGTCTTGGTCAGGTAGAGCAATGCTTCCTCAATATCGGCAATAGTCGGATTATCATCATTGGCAAACACATCCAGCTTCTGTTTGGATATGTATTGTTGCAATAATTCGACCACCGAGAAATTGACAAGCACAGCATCCTTGCTTAAATCTTTGCCAGTGCAGATAGTGTCAATAATAAATCGACAAATATCCATTCGTCGTTCGAAATGTCGCTTCGAAACCTCCTGCGACGCCTGCAAACGGACATTTACTATACCTGTAATGCCATGCTCCTGTTTATAGATATATCCTTTAAGCATAAGGAAATGGAGCAACCTTCTCAGACGCTTTACATTAGAGTAATTCAATCCCGCATTGATTGCTTCTTCATTCAATTCCTTATAGTTAAACCAGCGAGCTTCTTCTGTGAACTGACGCAAAAGAAACTGCTCCAGCTTCATCAGCAAATCAAGATTACGCTGACTTGTGCTCTTACTAATCCAAGCCTGCATATCGCGACTGTCAGCAAGCAGTCCGTCCTGTCGCATAAGATTGACGTTCCTGATGACGGTAGCCTTGTCCAAGCCCAGACGGTCGGCCAGATAATCCACCCGGCTTTCGGCTTCTACTCCTCTTCCTTCGGCAGTGGCTCTGGAACTAATCAAAGAACGAATTATGCGTACAGCCTCTTCTCGTGTCTTTTCGTCGAACAATGGTGAACGCGTCAAGCGATCACGTGCTTCGTCCATATTCTTGACGGAAATACTTGTAGCAAACAGATGAGGAGAATTGCTTCCACGATAGATATAGCCTGCGTCCTCAAGAGCTGCAAGAGCAGCTCGAATGCGTGTCTCCAAATCGATGACATCCTCTCCCCATCCTGCCTGACGAGCAATATCCAATGGCGAACAACTGACTTTCTCACGCTTGGCAGTTAGGTCCTTGATGGCCTTCCATACCTGCTGGATTTCGCTGATGCTAAGTTTGGTCTGATTGAGAAGGATGAAATGTTTGTCGAGATCACTATCGGCATAAAGTACATAACACTCAGCCTGCATATTCGGATCGCGCCCGGCTCGACCTGCCTCCTGCACATAATTCTCGAGCGAATCACTAATGTCATAGTGAACCACCAACCCCACATCCTTCTTGTCAACGCCCATACCAAAAGCAGAAGTGGCTACAATCACTTGCGTCTTACCACTCATGAATGCGTTTTGATTGCGCACCTTTTCGTCAGCATCCATCTTTCCATTGAAGGCGAGGGCATTGATGCCATCTTTCACCAAATGTTCAGCCAGTTCACGAGTGTGTCTGGTGCGTGACACATAGACAATTGAAGGACAATTATGGCCTAGAACAAGCGAGCGCAACAGATTGTATTTCTCTTCGACCGTGTCGGCATGCAAAACTGAATATCGCAAATTCTTACGTTCCGCATTGGCAGCGAACACCTTTAACTCCAAACCCAACTTCGACCTGAAATAGTCACAGATATCGCTGATTACTTTCTGCTTGGCTGTAGCCGTAAAACATGAGACAGCGATGGGCTGCACTTGATGCTTCTTTTCTTGTAACTGACGGATAAAATCACCAATATAAAGGTAGTCTACCCTAAAATCATGCCCCCAAGCCGAGAAACAATGCGCTTCATCAATCACAAAACGAACAACATTCCGATTCATCAGCAACCGCTCGATGGTTTTTGAACGAAGCATTTCAGGAGCAATATACAGCAAGTTGGCCGTGCCTTCTTCAACTTGATTGATAGCGACAGCCCGCTCAATGGGATCGAGCAAGCCGTTGATAGTAGCGACATCACTGATTCCTCGTGCCGCCAAGTTATCAACCTGATCCTTCATCAACGATTGCAAAGGCGAAATAACCACGGTCAGGCCATGAATATTGCGGCCAGCCATCAATGCCGGAAGCTGGAATGTGAGAGATTTTCCACCTCCAGTAGGAAAAATCGTAAGCAATGATTCTCCACGGATGGCCGATTCAACAGCCTGTTGCTGCATAGGGACTCCATCGAATGTGCGAAATTCATCATATCCAAACAAATCCTTCAACCCTTGATGAGCATCCAACTGTCTGCGACAATAATCACATTCACCACACGAATGGTTGCGAAGTTGGCCCATCACGTTCACCACCTGCGGATAGTTACGCAATACCCATGGAGGAGTGATTGAAAACAGATCATCTGCACCAATTACAGCCAAACAATAAGCAAATTCTATTGGGTATTGCCTTGCTATCCTATTATAATCTGCGTGGCTACACATTTTTCCCTGATACTCTTTCTGTATCAGCTGTGTCAAATCAGTCTGAGTATTCAAAAGCCTTCCCCAGAAAGATCTTTGTGCAGATGGGATATATGAAATTTGCTTGAAAAAGCCTCCGAATTCCGGTGTATCATGTAACAATTGATAATATATCTCCTGCATAGAAGGAGATAGCTGTCCCCAAGCTGCAACTTCGTCGTTAAAGAGATCGCGAGCCTTCATCGCATCGTTCAACGGGTTATTCAACTCATCCACCTGTAATTTGTCATCCTTAACCAAATGATGATAAGGACGCTTAGGGAATAATAGCGGAGAGAGAATTAGCGTGTCGACAATAGTTGGACTATTACGCAAAGAGACATACTTCAAGTCATGCCCAATGATGTTGTGGCCACAGATGGTGTCACAAGACGATACAAAGTCAAGGAACTCGGATTGAGAACGAACATGCAAAGACGCACCGTCTTCTCTTATCGCTCCAAAATCCACAGCCTTTTTGCTTTGGACGCTAACTTCTGTATCAAAAAATACTATCATTGGTCAAAATGAAAGTCTTCTAACATCATGAATCAAATATACGATTCAAAATCAATTGCTATATTCCGCGGCATACAGTTTTGGCATACCAAATCTGTATGCTCCAATCGGAGCGGTCCAATTTACGTTAGTGAATTGGACTCCGCACATCGCGGCATACATATTTGGCGTATCAAATCTGTATGCTCCAATCGGGAGCGTCCAATTTACGTTAGTGAATTGGACTCCGCACGTCGCGGCATACACATTTGGCGTATCAAATCTGTATGCTCCAACTGGAGCGGTCCAATTTACGTTAGTGAATTGGACTCCGCACGTCGCGGCATACAGTTTTGGCATATCAAATCTGTATGCTCCAACCGGAGCGGTCCAATTTACGATTGTGAATTGGACTCCGCACGTCGCGGCATACATATTTGGCGTATCAAATCTGTATGCTCCAATCGGGAGCGTCCAATTTACGATTGTGAATTGGACTCCGCCAGCAACAGGGTACTTACGTTTGCTCACGAACACTTTTTTTGCGCAAAGAAAGGATGCTTCGACGTTCCTCCGCACTCAACCCGATGGCGCAGATGACGCCAAGCAGGAGGAGACTATTGAGCAATACGAGGAGGATGAGGCCCCACAGGTCGTCGGGAAGCAAGCGCGAGAGGAAATAGCACAACACGGCATCGACAAGAGCGACCACCACCGCAGGAAGGACGATGCGCGAGAGAATCTCCCTGACGCGAAGCGCAGAGACCTGTGCACCCAACCAGACACGCAAGGCACAAGCGAACATCTCCATCCCGACAATTGAAACGAGCATCCACGTGGGACTGCCTGTCATTCGAGCCACCAGATAACTGATGGGCAGGACAAGCAGGGTGAGGCTATCGGGAATGAGCATGAACTTCACGATGCGACCCGTTGCCAGTACGGCAGTGCGGATGGGCTCGAAGGCTGCATAGGTGAGACTGATGAAGACGATGCCTTGTGCATAGGAAACCGCATAGGCAGGAACGTCGCCGAGCCACAATGCCATAATCTGCTCCGTGCGACACAAGAAAGGCAGCATCAGGAAATAGATGAGATAGACCTCGAGTTTGGAGCCACTATATACAAGTCGGCGATGCACGTCCAAGGCGCCCTCGGCGTATGTCTTGGTGATTTGGGGCTGTATGGCCTTGAAGAGGTTGAGGGCGAACGAGAGAATCATATTCTTGAGCTGCAAGGCGATGGTATAGACCGCATTGATAGCCACGCCAAATGTCCAGTTGATTACCAGCATGATACCTTCGCCACTGATGGTGTAGAGGATGCCTCCAAGAGTCGAAACGCCTGCAAATCGTGAGATTTCGCCCATCTTCGTGCGATCTATGCTGAAATGATAGCGTGCCTCAGCGAAATGACGATGACAATAGACCTGGTAGATGATACGGATGAAAATGGCGATTGCAGCCATCAAGGCTCCATAGACGATGAGCCTTCCGCTGGAGAAGAGACTCAGCGACCAAGCCGCAGCACAAGTGAGCAAAACCTTCAGAATCGAGATGGCAGCAAAGGCATCCATCTTCTCGTGAGCAATGACCAAGGCGTTATAGGGGATGGCAATGATTTCGAAAAGAAAGGCCAGCACTGTGAACTGGAAAACCCAATGTGCTGCTGTAAGACTTCCCGCAGGAATATTCAACTTATGATTGATGAGCCAAAGTCCTACCGGTTCGATAATGATGACGGTTGCAAGCGCAAGCAGCAGCAAAACATTGAGCGACGTGCTGAACACTCGGTCTACCTCCCCCTTCTCGCCTCGTCCCAATTCGTAGGTGATGAAACGCTGCACCGCCGTTGTAAGGCCATTGCTGAAGACAGCGAACATCGACACCACCGAACCCACAACGCCAAAGACACCCAGGTCATCGACTCCCAGATTCGCAAGTGTGAGTCGCGTGGCCCAAAGGTTGAACCACACCGTGAGCAGCATGCGTCCGTAGAGCAGGCCGGTATTGCGCACGATGCGCTGCTTGCTATAGGTGGTGTCAGAATTATGAATCACAAATGATTGATGATTTCGTCAGCTTTAGTCTCCTGCATTTTCATGATGGCAAACCAACACTTGCCCAAATCCTTGATGCTTGCACCGATATGATACACATCATCGTCGATTAGGAGAAATCGGTCATGAGAACGTGTGAGCACATGAATTGGTATAGGAGCATACTGACTATCATGCCGCTGAATATCAAGTCGCAACTGAGGGTTAATCTGCTGTGTATAAATCTCGGCAGTTATACCATCAACTCGTTTATCGAGCATAGTCAGAACACTCTCGTCAATGTAATTATCTATTAGGATAATACTTCTTTTTGCACTCTTTATCAACTTGCTAACCAGTTCGTAAGCATCGTATATTTGCCCGTCAAAAAACACTCCTTCAAGGGGCGGCAGTGAAGTACGGATAAAGAATTCTATCTTTTCCTCTGTTTTGCTCACGCGTTGCTCCAAACGCTCAAACCGTTGGTTTATGGAATAACCTTTCAACAGAAATTCCTTTAACACACTGTTTGCCCATTGCCTGAAAAGAATACCTTGGTTTGATTTTACTCTGTATCCGACAGAGAGTATCATATCTAAGTTGTAGAATTCTACCATTCGTCTAACTTGACGGCCACCTTCATTTTGAACTATCTCAAATTTTGCGACAGTTGACATATTGTACAACTCTTCTCTTTGTGCATTGATAATATGCTTGCCGATAGTTTTGACATCTCGTCCGAAAAGAACAGCCATTTGGTTCCTATTCAGCCAAACAGTCTCTTTCTCCAACCTCACTTCAAGACGAATGGCATCATTAGGTTGATACAGTACTATTTCGTTTTCTTTTAGCATATTCTTTATAATCTTTTACGCTAATAACGGTATTTATCTTGTATTTTATTATTATTGGCATTTGCCAAGTATGTGATTTCGATTTCCTCGTTTTTACCTCCAAATAGCCGAATGATTCTGCGTTATCGTCCAAAATAACTCAAATATCGACCATTTGCTGCATTATATCTTGTTTATCGACCACTTTCCACAGCTTCGCTGAGCTCCGTCACACAATAGTGAAGGAACAGACGGAATAAGCCCATATTTCGGGGCAAATATACTAATTTTTTCTGACATTCAGTGCATTTGGGGGCAGAAAAATGAGAAAATAGACGTAAACGTTGGGTTTACGCCTATTTATAGTAACAAATTAATTTGTTTTCTTGCAGATTCCACAAATATGCTTTATCTTTGCAGCACATATTTCGATTAAAACATTACTATCATGAAGAAGATTATTTTACTGGCATTAATTACCCTGATGACCTGCACGAGAGGTGCTGGGCAAAGCATGTTCAGTAGATCGACCGACCTGGAGGTAATAGCCAACGAATGGGAAAATATTACACTGAGCGGGGTGGCCAATGGTTCACTCGTCTCAATGCTCGACTGTTTCAATCAGAAATGGCCCACATGGATGCTTAATGCTGCCATCCAGACCATGAAGAAAGGAGTGGATGGCGGTGAATCCTATGAGAATGATCAGATTTCTGTGCGCAACAAGCCGAAGAACGGTTATGTTTCGGCAAATTGGTGGGGCAATGCTGAACGTCACGAATTCATGAATGCATGTTACTGGACGCGTTCCAATGGCCACCGCTTGTTGGGAATATACTTTGGCGGGACCGACCAGTACCCCAACATCCATTTCGTATGCTTCTACGACTACGACCCGAAAAAGCATACCCTTACTCCCGAACCACAGATCATTGATGGTTTTCGAACAACTGAGGACACAAAATTCTACTATGATTTGCCAGAAGTAGGCAAGGAGTTCCGGATTTCCGAATTTGGTGAACGAGGCCACTACATCCACACATTCAAATGGGACGGGATGAAGCCCGTGCTATCGCAAAGCGAGAAGATTGAAGAGGATTACGAAGAAGAACACTGCGACGAAGAAGAGGAATGAGTACTCTGGGTCGGCAAATAATGAGAAAACAGGCATAAACACTTGGTTTACGCCTGTTTTTATTTTGTTTTGAAGGGTCAATAGTGGATAATCAGTCGATGCTGACCAACTTGTAGTTGCGGGTACCGAGACCAATCTTCTCGCCCCACTCCATAATGTGGGTGCCATGCTGCTGAGCGATGCGGTCGAGGAGTGGCTGGTTGTTGTTGTGCTCGTCGTTGTGAATCTTGGTGACGATGTCGTAGCAAGCCTGGTCAACAGCGACAGGATCGAGCGAAGCCACGATACCATAGTCGGCGATAAGAGGTTCGGCAGGATCGCCATTGCAGTCGCAATCGATACTCATCTTGTACATTACGGCAATGTAGAGAATCTTCTTGCCACCATCGAAGTAGTCGTGAACAGCCTGAGCAGCTGCGGCCATCGACTCGACGAAGGCATCCTGAGGCATGATATACTGCCATGCAGCCACTACATCGTCCGAAACACCATGGCTGTGGATATAAGCCTTGCCTGTCGAAGATGCCACACCGATGGATGCGTTCTTGAGCACGCCGCCCATACCTGCCATCTGATGTCCCTTGAAGTGCGCGAGGTTGATCATGAAGTCGTAGTTCTGAAGGTGCGAGCCCACGATGTCATACTTCAGCCATGTGGTGTCCTGCACAGGAATCTTCATCGTGCCTTCTTCGTCCATAATATCAACTTTGGCGATGTCGAGGAATCCACGTTCGCGAATGGCCTCCCAATGCGCCTCAGTAGTGTTACGCGTGCCAGGATAGGCCGTATTACACTCTACGATGGTGCCGTTCACCTCATCGACGAGCGGCTTAATGAAATCGGGACGCAGGTAGCCGGTCTTTTCGGATTCACCAGTCGAAATCTTGACTGCGACACGTCCTTCAGCCTTGCGGTCCAAAGCCTTGTAGATCTTCACAAGCGACTCGGGAGAAAGATCGCGAGTCACATAAACAACAGAAGGTTCGGCTCCTTCATTTGCGGACTGACCTTGGCAGGATGCCAAAGCAGTCATAGTTGCTACTAACGCAGCTAACGATAGGATAGTTTTTTTCATAAAATAACAATAAACAATTAATAATTAACAATTAACAAATAATAATTAACAATTAACAAATACTATTTTCAAATCAGAAATCAAGGGAGAAGCCAGCCATGAAAGTGGCCTTGGGCATGGGATAACCAGCATTGATCTCGTACTGCTGAGCCAAGAGATTGTCGCCCTTGATCCAGAGTTTGAACGTAGGAGCAAGCTGATAGTCGATGGTGAGGTTGAGCAGCGAGAAGGTTTCCTTCTCTTCATTTTCGCCCACTGCCTTGTAAAGACCGCAGACCTGCTGAAGTCCAGCCGATGCACTCCACTTTCCCTGAATGAAACGGGCACCGAAGTAGCCCTTGTAGGTAGGTGCAGCAACGACGGGGTTCTTCATATCGAGATAACTGTGGTTGGTGTTGACGCTCCAATGTTCGCCCACAAGCCAAGTGGCCTCCATCTCGACACCCTTGTTCTCAAGTTCGCCCGTGTTGACATTCTGTCGCTGAATAGTCTGGATGATGTTGTCGGCCTTGATGTAGTAGAGATTGAGGCCGTAGGTAAAGCTACCGTCAAGCACACGATGACGCCACGAGAGCTCGTAACTCATGAGGCGTTCGGGTTCGAGGTCGGTGTTCGAAGGAGGATAAAGGTACATCTCGCACATTGTGGGATTGCGGAAACCCTTGCTGACCATAGCCTTGACTTCACCCGTTTCCGTAGGACGAATCACGATGCCGCCCTGCGGAATCCATTCACCGCCTGTGATGGTGTGGTTGTCATAACGTATGCCTGCATCGACGGTAAGCCACGAGAAGATATCCTGTCGCAAATCGACATAAATTCCATATTCGTTGTTGTGAACATGTGCGCTCTGCTTGTTCTGTGTTTCAAGCACTTCGCCCGTCTCGCGGCTGGTATAATAGGCACGTCCGTAGATGTGCTGGTAATCGGCTCCGACAGTGATGCGACTGCCTGTCCAAAGGTTCGCACTCTGATACCAGCTCACACCAGCAAGGGCATCCTTCGAGCGGAAATAACGACTCTGAGGCTTACCTCCTTCGGCACGATAACCATCGTTGATCTTGTGGCGTCCGAAGTTATCGTAAGCGCTGATGCGACCTTCGGTGCGGGCATAATGATTCTCGATGCCGATGTTGGCAACTCCGCGCGTAATCCATTGGTCAGCCTCAAGCATCTCGGCTCCCACAGCTCCGGGATAAGACGAATTGAAGTGGGTGACGTCGGCATCGGCATAGACGTTCCAATGTGAAGAGAGGTCGTAATTGAGTTTCACGTATCCTCCATATTGTTCGAAGCCCATGTTGGGGCGATGGTTGTCGCTCCGACCATATTGGGCAGAGACGGTGCTCGAGAATCGGCCCGAACGAGTCTGATTGTAGGCATCGGCCTGCAGAGTTCCATAACTTCCAGCACCCAAACGAATACCAGAACGCACACCATCTTCATGCATACCGCGAGTGACGATATTGACGACGCCGCCCATAGCATTCGAACCGTAGAGCAAAGATGCAGGGCCACGAAGCACCTCGACACGCTCGGTCATCATGGTCTGATAACTATCGGAGATGGAATGACCATAGATGCCCTGATACTGTGGATGTCCATCGACGAGCACCATCATCTGGCCGGCTCCCGATGAAATACCGCGCAGCATCATACCGCCCGAACCACCTGTGCTGACACCAAACCCCATCACACCACGACTGGTGACCATCAGGCCAGGCACCTGCTCCATCAACGTGGGTAGGACATTGATGCGCTGATGTTCGTTGAGTTTCTGCTCGCCCACCACGCTGATGGTCATGGGCAAGTGACGAATATCGGCAGCGCCACGCGTGCCGGTCACCACAACATCGTCGATGTCGCGGTTGTAAGCAATGCTATCAGACGAAAGAGGCTCAGCTGCCATCACGCTGGCAACTGCACAAAAAGAGAAGAGAAAAAGAGAAAGTTTTTGTAACATAATATCAAAAAATGATTGATAAATCAATTATCTTCAATTTTTCGGCGCAAAGATACGAAATTTATTGATAATAACACTGATATTTTTTGCAGATAAATTTACCTATTTTCCCTTTTTTAGCATTTTTATAGATAATATGCAGCTTTTTGAAGCACAAAGGATTCATCCTCACAATATGCAAAGGATGAATCCAATGGTTTCAATTAAAGAGTAGCGAGTTGTACAGGCATTATTTCTTCTTGACCGGTGGCTCGGGAAAATGAACCTCCGACTCACCCATATCTTCGCTAGTGGCCACGGCAATGCCGCGCTGCTGGGGCTGATTGACGGCGCAATAGAAATGATAGACCACACCATCGTGCTTCACGACGAAACTCTTGTGGGCGAAGAAGCTGTCGAACTCCTCGCTAGGCTTGATGAGATCGGGACCTTCCCAGTCGTACCAGTGCACAAGATCCTTCGAGCAGGCGAAGGTGTTGTATGCCTTGTATTCGCGGGTCGGATTGAAGGCGCTGAAGTAGAACATTGTGTAGAGGCGCTGAGCGCCCTGACGTTCGAGATAAGAAGGATTGTCGAGCACCACGCCATCCTTGATGTACATCTTCTGAATCTGTGCATCGCCCGTGATGATGCCCTGGCTCTCGTGGGTGAAAACGGGATTGCCGGGATAACGCTTCCAGATGCGCATATCGTTACTGGTGGCTACGCCGATGCGCTCTCCCTTGTAGTTGGTCTCGGGATTGATGCCACCTGCATTGTAGAACATCACGAAATTGGTGCCCAGACTCTTTTCCTCGTCGAGATAGACCATCGACTTGTACTGAATGAGCTGTTCGAACCACTGGCTGTCGGCGTCGCGCTCGGAAATGATGGGTCGATTCAGCGTTTCCCATTCATGGGCGGTGGTAATGTCGCCTTCGGTCCATGCCAATCCAATATGAAGCGGTCCGCGAATGCCCTCATAGCCCGTGCCAGCACCGCCAAGGTAGGTCATCCAATGACGTCGATTGTATTCCTGAAGGCGATACGTGCCTGCC